>CENL01049047.1_pt1 | contig 245937 bp, 182 predicted proteins | sample 530221 | NCBI WGS metagenome assembly CENL01 (sample SAMEA2619791, study PRJEB7988) | marine metagenome | isolation source: saline water (ENVO:00002010), including
CGCATTTGATGTAGCCGGTGAAGTCACCACCAGGTTCAAAGAATTGACGGCAACATACTGCTTGATCAAGTTCCCTACTGAGTCGGTTGTTGTACCCACCTGCGCTGCTTCGCGCGAATCCTCGATTGTGGCGACCGTCACTGTCTGCTACAGCAGCGCGAAAAAACCGAACTCGATGATTGCCAGCGAGATAATGAGGATCAGCGGAAACGCCAGGATAAATTCCAGCAATACCGATCCTGTGCGCTGCCTGTCTTCAGTTACACTGGAAAATCGGCTGTCCCCGTTATTCAACAAGCTTCGAGGCCCGCTCAATTGCATTTTACGCACTTCAATTCTGGCACGTGTTAATAAATGGAGACATTTGGTTCGCGCATGCTAGATTTAGTTACCAATGTTCAAGGCAAATCTGTTTCCGGCGTAGTGGTTCGGGAATTCCAGATTGCTTGAATGACAGACGTTCTCCAGATTCTCCGCAGTTTCTGCGAAGAACTGAAGTGACAGGAATCTAGGGAACGCAAATTGCTTGCCAAACTAGTATTGCAGCAATTAGATTTCTGGAAATCATAAAAAGATTTGTCTTGTGAAAATATATGGGATCTGACCGTGCAGAAATTCAGACAATTAAATAAGGAGACAACAGTTCCCCGAGCGGGGGTTGTCGTGCTGGAATTGATTCTGACCGCCCCTGCATTGCTGATCATCATGCTGGCAATGGTCCAGATTTCCCTGATTTATGTAGTCAATGAGCAGACCGCATATGCGAGTCGCTATGCTGCCAAGATTGCTTCCGAAACAGAACGTGCAACAATCAATACATTAAATACAGGTCCATTGAAGGCGAGCGTGGATCGGGTCTTGAATGTGGGGGGAATTCCTCTGGGGAGTTGCCGGGTCATCTTAGAACATAATGTTCCTGATGGGATTCTGCCTGTCGTTCCTCCTCTTGGTCCTGGTCCTGAAGTTACCGTTTCTGACCCTGCAGTAGCAGATCCTGATTGTGAGTGCGAGCCTCCGACAACAGCTCTTCCAGTGGTTCCTCCCTCGGCTTCAGGGCCTGTTGTGTTCGTTAATCAGTCGGTTCGCACGACGGTTTGTGTTCCGCTTAATGGCAATGTACCAGACCTGATCTCAAGTATCGGTTTTTCAGTCCAGGATTATATTGTTGAACAAACAACGACGTATATCTATGAGGTACCATTATTGCCCATACCGACCATTCCTTAGCACACTACTTGTACTTATAAAGTGATATCTTTTTTTCTTGTTTTCTAACTCTGCGTTACATTTATGAAACGAATTGATTCAAATACAGGTGCTCACAACAATCGCCGAGGGATTGCAGTACTGTGGCTGATCCTCTGGGGATCGGTTTTTCTGATTTTTTTCTGTGTTGTTTTAGAAATATCTAATTTATGGCAAGCTCAGTCAGAACTCAATAAAGCGCTTGATGCGGCAGCATTAGCTGCTGCTAAGGAGTGGGGGGCTTCAGGAGCTGTTCTGACCGAAACTCCTAGAAACTCCGGTGTTACCTATGCTGCCGTCAATACTGTAATCGGGAATCCTGTTGTATTGGATCCCAATTATGATGGCACAATCGTAGTGACAAACCCGAACCAAAATGCTTCCTGCGATGGGAATTTAGTGTTTGGCAGAATAACGACTCCTGGTGCACCGCCGGGAATAATCTTTAATACTTCATTAGATGTTAATGCCATTGGTGTTTTGCCTGCTGTTCGCGCGCAGGCAACAGTCCCGGTAGAAGGTTTCTGCAGCACTTTGTTTGGCTTTACATTCCTCAATGTTTCTGCAAAATCAACAGCATACTACGATATCCTGACAGGTGAAGTCGCGCTCGTGACGATTGAAACATATATTTGTAACTGATGATCAATATCAATTCAGCCGGGAACTGTTTCAAAATCGCGGTTTGCCATCTCCAGGCGCGGGCTGTTTTTTAGGAGCTTTTCCGCCGGGCTGCCAGAGCGGGTCATCCGAGTGGGCCTGCTGCATCATGGCTTCCAGCTGCTTGACGAGTTCGGGGTGCTGGTCGGCAATGTTTTTGCCTTCGCCCAGGTCCTGATCAAGGTTATACAGCTCTGTATTGCCGGTCAGCATCGGCATACGGACGGCTTTCCACTTTCCTGCACGCACCGCCTGTTTACTCCCCTGTTCGTAGAATTCCCAATAGAGGAAGTCGTGCTGCTTCTGCTGGTCAGGATGACCTGTGAGCGTGGGAGCAATGCTGACACTGTCCAGCCCGGGAGGGCAGGGGACATCTGCCAGGTCTGCAGCAGTCGCCATCAGGTCACCGAAATAGCCGATGTGATGGGAAAGCGAATCTGCGGGTGTCGTTCCGGGCCAGTACGCGATGAAGGGTACACGGATGCCCCCTTCGTAGAGATCGCGTTTCATGCCCCTCAGGGGGCCATTCGCATCAAAGAATTCGGGGTCGTTGCCACCTTCGCGGTGGTGTCCATTATCTGAACTGAATATGACAAGAGTATTTTTGTCGATATTGAGTGCTTTGAGTTTATCCAGGATCTGGCCGACACCGGTATCCATACGGGTGATCATGGCGGCCTGGCCTTTATTCTGTTTCTTCCAGTCCGTGTTTTCGTAGATGCCGTAATCGGGAACTTCCTGTCCGTCACCCACTTTGCGTCCTGCTTCATTATTGGCATGGGGGATTGTGAGCGCGACATACAGGAAGAAGGGATTCTGGGCACTCCGGTCGATAAAATCGAGTGCTTCCTGCATGATCAAATCATGCGAGTAGTCGACTTTTTTTGTCGCAACGCCGCCCAGCCCGTCGGAGTTGATCGTGGCAGGATCGACGATGTTATTCAGTGAAACTTTTTTTCCGTTCTTCCAGAGGAAGCCAGGATAATAGTTATGGGCATTATGTTGATTCAGGTAGCCATAAAAATAATCGAAGCCCTGCAGGTTGGGAACGCCTTGTGTCCCTGCTTCCCCCACACCCCATTTCCCCGTAAGCGCGGTCTTGTAGCCTGCCTGTTTCAGGATTTCAGCAACGGTTACATCTTCGGGTTTGAGAGACTGGTTTTCTTTCACGCGTGTATTACCTCTGACGCGAGCGTGTCCCATGTGCAGGCCTGTCATCAGCACGCATCGTGAAGGCGCGCACACGGTACAGCCGGCATACATCTGGCTGAATTTCATGCCTGCGGCTGCCATCTGATCAATGCGGGGCGTTTTGATTTTTTTCTGTCCGTAACAGCCCAGGTCGCCATAGCCCAGGTCATCGGCGAGGATAAAGACGATGTTCGGCTTCGAAGGAGCAGTTGCAGAGAGCGCTGTTCTATCTGGTATCAGGAAATAAAGTGATACGGCAATGAGTGTCAGTCGGGCGAGATTTCTCATGATTGCTTTCAATTGAACTGTCGATTTGAAGATTCAGAAAAAAGTTCGTGGACTATGTTTTGAGTTCACTGATACTATAATGCTCCTGAATTTTACGACGAACGTCAAGCATACGATTTCAGATTCATGGTTGAGGATTGTTTTTCATGTTATTTACCTGGTGGCGGAACCGCAGACGCAGAAAGATTCTGGCTTCGCCGATGCCAGACAGTTGGTCAAAAATCCTGGATCAGAACGTATCGCAGCTCTCCCGGTTGACCGAGGCTCAGCGGACGCTGCTTTATCAGCGTGTGCAGATTTTCTTCAAAGAAAAGTACTGGGAAGGCTGTAATGGTTTTGAAATTACCGAAGAAGTCAAATTGACAATCGCCGGGCAGGCCTGCCTGTTGACACTGGGGTTTGCCACCGACTGCTTTGATCGCCTGCAGACGGTACTGGTTTATCCTGATACTTATATGGCACGCGAGGAGATGCTCAACTCGATCGGCGTGCTGACAGAAGGGACGTCCTTCCGCCTGGGAGAATCCTGGGGACAGGGGCCGATCGTGTTGTCGTGGGAAAGTATTCGGGAGGGAGGGCAGATTCCCGATGATGGTCGCAATGTTGTGATCCATGAATTCGCGCATTATTACGATGCCATTGACCGACAGTTTAATGGCACTCCACTGCTAAGTGGTCCCGAAGAATATCGGCGCTGGAATGAAGTGATGACCAGAGAGTTTCAGAGGCTGGTTTCACAGGTACAACAGGGGCAGGACACGTTTATTGATCCATATGGCTCCACCAATCCGGCTGAATTTTTTGCCGTCTGTTCCGAACATTTTTTTGAACAGCCGCGACTCATGCAGGAATATTCTGTTGATCTCTATGAAACTCTGCGCATGTTTTATCGGCAGGATCCAGCGCGGCAGTATTAAGTTAAAATTGTCTTAATGTGCCAGAAATGATTATGGATTTTATGAACTAGACTACTTACTATATGTCAAGTGGAAGTTCTGTTCGTTAGATCATGTGGCGCTCCGGGAAGTCTTCACGGCAGCAAGATTGAGACAGGAACCGTGATGAGTGATTCTGCCCCCCGTCGTGTGAAACAGTCTGTCCAGAAGCCTGCCAAAGCTGAAAAATCTTCACCTGCAAAACCTCGGAAACGTTCCAGTCGCGAGATACAGAAACTGACGCCGCATAAAATCATGCAGGCATTTGAAGGGACTATCGAGCCGGTCACTCCCACACTGATGTATCGCCTGTGTGCGCTCCTGGTCAGTTTCGTCATGGTTTTACTGCCGCTGATCTACATTGCGATGATCGGCGGGGTGATCTGGGGCGTTTATTTTCATGCCGTTCATTCACTGAGTATGTTTGAAGCCGGCAGTTCGAGTTCTTCAACACGCAATCGAGGCAAGGGGATGATCCTGCTGCTGCTGGTGTATCTGACACCGATTATCGTCGGTGTGATTCTGATCATTTTCATGTTGAAGCCACTCTTTTCGCGGCCTTCTCATTCTTCGGCGTTTCGTGCATTGAAGCGGGAAAAAGAACCACTGCTGTTTATGTTTGTCGATCAGGTCTGTGACGCCGTCGGTGCGCCGCAACCGGTGCAGATTAACCTTGATATTCAGGTCAATGCGTCCGCCGGTTTCCGGCGGGGCTGGTTGAGTATGCTGGGGAATGACCTGGTGCTGACAATCGGCATGCCTCTGGTTGCCGGTTTATCGCTGAGGCAGTTTTCCGGAGTACTCGCACATGAATTTGGTCATTTTTCGCAGGGAGCCGGCATGCGGCTTTCGTTTATTATCCGCAGTATCAATATGTGGTTTATGCGCGTGGTCTACGAACGTGATGCATGGGATGAGCGGCTGGAGTATCTGTCACAATCCATCGACATACGTGTGAGCTGGGTTTTGTACCTGGCAAGGCTGTTTGTCTGGCTCACACGAAAAATTCTGTGGTTATTGATGATGGTGGGGCACCTGGTAAGTGGTTTTCTGATGCGGCAGATGGAGTTTGACGCAGATCGTTACGAAGCACGTCTGGCGGGAAGTCGCTGTTTTACAGCGACCAGCAAACGGCTGGCGTTACTGGGAGTCGCCAACCAAGGGGCATTAAGTGATCTGGGACAGTTTTATGCTGAGGGGCGACTGGTTGACAATTTCCCTGCATTGATCAATATCAATTTGAATAAGCTGCCGGAAGAAGTGAAACAGGCTGTGAATAAGCATATCAAAGAAGAGCAGACCGGCTGGTTTGATACGCATCCTGCGACGCTGGAGCGAATCGCCAATATCCAGGATGAAGATCCGGAGGGAATCTTCCAGTTAAAGTCACCAGCAACGGTTTTGTTCAGCGATTTTTCCCGGGAAGCCAAATTTGTCACACGTGATTTCTATTACGGCGTGTTCGGCAAGAAAATCCCGCGCGAAGACCTGCATTCGGTGGATGAATTACAGGTTCGACTGGAAGCAGAAAATGAGTCCCATAAAGCGGTGCAACGATTTTATCAGGGAGCGATTTATCCGAACCGTCCACTGCTGTTTTCCGAGTCCGCCATTCATACCCCGGATGATGCAAAGCAGTGTGCACAGGAATTAAAAAGCAGTCGAGAGAAGCAGTTGAAATATCGGGTGAAATATAAATCCTTTATTGATGAGTTTCGTGAATTTGAGTCAAAATCAATGAGTGTGACGATGGCCGAAGTCGCTGTACGCGCGCGACTCAAGCTGGATATTGATGATCCTTTTTTCAAATCGTTGAAGAATTACGATAAGGTCATTAATGCAAAGCATGGTATTGAACGGAAGAAAAGCGAAACACGCGGCGAACTGGAAAAGTATGAAACACTGGTCGTGAATCGACTCGAACGGGGCCTGCAGTTGTTTCATGTCCCCAAAGTGCAGGCACAGATTGCTGATGCTGCTCTCTGGGAACGTGACTTGCCTGATCTGCTGCTGGCGTTACAGGCCACGAATTCACAGATCAGCCGTTTATGGGAACTGCATATGAACTCGGTTGCGCTTCAGGTGTTACTGCGTTTTTTTGATGATTTACGTACCGATGATAAATATTGTGAAGTGGTGCTTTCCGAAATGGAGAAAATGGAAGCGCTACTGAATTCGATCTACAATCGTTTTAAACGCCTGCTGTATCCTTTTGAACATTCTCGTGTCGATATTACGATTGCCGAATTTGCACTCGCACGGATTCCGGAATCGAATAACCCAGCAGAGCTTCTGGGTGCGGCAGAGGCTCTGTTCGATAGTCTGATGGCCTTGAATCATCGGGTGCTGGGACGTCTCTGTCTGCTGGCAGAGCAAGTGGAAACACTACTGGGTTTTGAAGTGTTACCCGAGTATCAGGAAGCAGACTCTGACGAACTGGAATCGTAAAGTAGTGTCGGGCTTTCATTTCTAACGGTTTCATCCCAATAGCTACTCAGCAGGCGACGGATCAGAATGCATTGATGTATATGCGTTTTTGATGGTTCTGCCCGATTTCGATCGGCGGATTTTGCCGATTGTTGAAGCAATGTGAACATATAGGGTCTGCTTCAGATAGGAATTCGAGAAGAGTTCCGGGATTCTACGACTTCTTTCATCCCAGGCTTAACGGTGGTCGATAAATGAAAAGGAGTCCTGGTGTTTCGTAGATAGAATCTACCTTTAACTATTCTCACCGGGACTGAATGTAGAACGGATTCAATTTCGAGTCACTTTCAGGTCAGCAATGCCTGTTTTAATACTTGTGTCTGCCCAGGATGGTCTGAGTGTTTCTCACAATGGATAGTGAAAAATCACAATTAAATTTTGTGAGGTAATGGAATGCGAAACTCAACAATATGGACAATGGTCCTCTTTTCCGGAGTGGCCGCTCTTTTGACAACGGGATGTTCTCACTCTCCGAATATGGTGCGATCAGGCCTGAAGTTGCCAATGGATGAGTCTCCTCAAATGATAATGGCGCGACAGGCTGAAGAAAAAGGTCAGTTCGTCAAAGCCGAGCAGACTTATCGTGTCATGTTGCAGCGAAATCCAGGGAACTCAGTCGCTTTACATCGTATGGGGATTGTCAACTCAAAATTGGGCCGACATGAAACTGCCACCAAATATCTGATGGAAGCAGTCAAGGTTCAGCCCGAGAATCCCAAATATCTGACAGACCTGGGTTATGCCCTTTATCTGCAGAATGATCTTCCCGCTGCTGAGATTGCACTGGAAGAATCGATCAAACGAGATCCCAGTACTAAACGCTCCTTCAACAATCTGAGCCTCGTGTTAGGGCATCAGGGACGCATGGACGAGGCTTATCAGGTAGCTCGTACTGTGATGAGTGCTGAAGAAGCGCATGCCAATCTGGGATATATCTCCCTGCAGAGAGGTATGCTGGATGATGCAGCCCGGCATTATCACCGCGCTTTAGAAATCAATCCAGACCTGGATTCGATCAAGGAAGCCGTGGTACAGGTCGCCCAGCTGCAGAAACAGCAGATGGAAAAAACAATGTCACAACCTGAGGTTCAGGTTGCACAGACTCCTGTCACAGCACCAGTCGAAACTGATTCGTTCGTGTCTGAAGTTGTAACTGTGACAGAAGAGTCAGTTGTTTCTGAAACAGATGACACAGAATTCAGGATCATCACAGAAGCTGATGCAGAAGTGATCGGAACTATGGAGCAACCTGTGGCTCAAATTTCTGCAGTTCAGGAATTGCCGATTCAGGGTTTTGAGCCTCCTTTGCATGTGAGCAACGACGACTATATACCTTCAGTTGATAATACGTTTCTCAAAACCGTTCAAAGTTTGGAATCTGTGACCAACGTTCGCAGTGTCGAATAAGCGAAGAAACAAACAAAATACAAAAGCAGCAGACGTCGATTGACGACTGCTGCTTTTTTAATGCGCCGATTACTCCCCAACAGTTTAACGAGAGCTTAGGGGGCGACTGTCGGGGTTGCTTTTGCAGAAAAGCGACTGGCTCCCATCAAAGGATCGTTGGGATCAATTTTCTGGAATAGTAATTTTCGAGTCACATCAGACTTTTTTTTGGGGCCGCCAGTTCTCTGCACATAGGTAGGAGTCAGCTCTAAATGTTTTTCAGAGAAAGCATGGAAATCAAAAAATAAAACGGCATTGATTTCCGTTTTTCGCATGTCGAGGACCATTTGCTGTGGATCCGATTCTGTATCGAGGTAAAAGGCGCCTTTCCGCCTTTTTCCCAGATGCACACTGTAGACGCTTCCGTCTTTATTGAAAATCATGTTAGGTCCGCTGGAGTTTTGCCATCGCCCGATCAGCAAGTCTCGTTCAGACTTTTGGCAGGAACTCGCCAGGCAGACCAATGACAGTAACGCCAGTGCTGAATACTTCAATTGCGTCCGATTCTTCATGGTTCTTTTTTCTCAACTGCTTGATGTCGCGTTTGACCGATCCAGGTGATTAGTTCCCCGGATTTGTATTTTGGTCATATACCATCGTTAATGTAAAGATGAACAAGATGGGTGCTGTGAATATTTTAAGGAAATAAGATGGAATGAGCTGATCCCCTCATCCAGTCCCTGATGTGAAAAGAGTTTCCTTACCTGTCCCTATTTCTGCTTCGTTTCTCTATCAACGCAAGCGGTTAACCATTCACTCCACTGAAATTTCTCACCCTGGATCTGAAAACCCAGCCTGCGGTCCTGAGACCGAGCCTTTCAGCTGCGTTTCCTGCCTGATCGTCATAACCGATACGACCAGATTTCTTATCAAAAGCGTTAAAGTCGTTGTAAAGCAATCTGAACATTCCAGGTCGAACTCCCGCTTCTTGCTGTCCGCATCTTTTCGAATACAGCTTTATTCCGAATATATAAGTTATTCCAATTAAATGGTTTATGTCGAAAATCCTGGTTGTAGGTTTAACAGGAGTTCTTCGTATGGCACGCATATTGCCTAATATAACAGCCATGCCGGTTATTCGGAGATTACTGAACAGGCCGAATATGACGGTTATACCATTCACAAAATGATTCTCCTGTCTGAACATGTCAGGAGAAGTTAAGTGCATAGAGAGAGTGTGTGGCGACCTGAGAGACCGTTGCACAAGTCGGTGACCTGAGAGACCACCGATGACTGATTGACTGAAGCGGAGAGAACTTCTGGTATTTACCCTGATTTTATGGTGAGTGAGGTAATTGAGTTCCGCCTCGAAATCCAGATAAGGAAAGCCTGAGAAACTTTCCTCTCCCGCTTTAGCCAATCGGCATTTTTCAATCGACCAACAGTATCAGAGGCAGGGAATCGTCCCTGTGAGAAACACAATTTATCGTGCAACAGCGTTGATCAATCTGTTCAACAGACAGGTTGATTTCGTGCTGTTGAATCCTGTACGCCCTGGAGTGATTCTCCAGAGCGGATCAAGCAGACTTTTCAATCAAAACGCGGAACATCAAAATCACAAAAGGAGCTTCCCATGCATCAATTTGTCAAACAATTCTGGAACGATGAAGGCGGATTCGTTCTCTCGGCTGAACTGGTCATTATCCTGACCGTTGCCGTCCTGGCGATGATTGTCGGCTTAAGTTATGTTCAGACGGCTGTCATCAGTGAGTTTTCGGATATCGGGACTGCGATTTCTTCACTGAATCAGAGCTACGCTTACAGTGGCTATTATTCGCAAAGCTACTTTGGAAAATTTAAAGCCTTCTATTCTGGATCATGTTATTTCAACTATCCACGAGGCGGAGCGGTTCTGGGGTACAACAGTTGTAATGTTGTGGGGAACAGTGTCAATTATGGTGGAACTCAAGGCAGTTACTCCCGAGACCTGGTCCTGGAACCTGAAGTGGTGGATCAGCCCTGTGAACTTTGTAAACCAGGGGCTGTGCAGGAAGACGTGATCGAAGGTCCTGATCTGGATTGCCCCGGTTGTGTGCCTGGCGAAGAGAAAGTGATTCCTGAACCACAGCCTCAACCATCATCCACTCCTAATGTACAACAGAAGTAGAACAATGTGGGCTCGTCGGGCAGGATCTCCCGCGGGACCCACCAGACCGGGCATGTGGTAGCTAAAGGTCGGCCAGTCTTTCCGATGAGAGACTGTGCCGATCTTTTTTGCATTCAGCAGCTTTGTTCAAGAGGTAATCAAAAAAAAGCCACTTGCAGAACACTGCAAGTGGCTTAAAGTGGAGGATACCGGGCTCGAACCGGTGACCTTTTGGCTGCCAGCCAAACGCTCTCCCAACTGAGCTAATCCCCCAGAATGGTGTTGATTCCCGCTGAATCTAAGGCTAAGGATAGAAAATAGTTTCGGCAATTCAAGAGCTGAGAAACAATCTAAATAAAAAAACGCTCAAAAATCGTACTGAGAAAACAAAAATGGGTTGTTCCAAGTGAAAACCCAGTGAAGGTTTAGGCGATTTTGTGATTTGAACTGTGAACCCCGAGCGTACGATACAGCTCTGAGAGAATGAACAGCAGCCGATGGTGTGTATGCGGCTTGTTTTGCTTGAGTTTCACATAAAAAATCAGGGGCAATGAATGGCCGTTCGATCGATCTCTCGATTACATGAACATCGGCGCTGGGTAAACCAGGCTTTACTGGACTCGGCAGAAGCACTTTCGGATAAGCAGCTCCACCAGAGTTTTTCCATCGGCCAGGGATCTGTCTGGCGATCACTGGTGCATCTATATGCGGCTGAGTATGTCTGGCTGGAAGCGTTGCTGGGAAACGAGTCTCCCGTTTTGCCAGGCGATGTGGCAGAGTCACTGCCGGGAAATCAGCAGGGAGAAGGTGGGATCAGGTCCCTGGAAGAACTAAAGCAGAAATGGAATGCACAGGAACAGAGGTGGATTGACTATCTGGAGCAGATTTCGACGGAAATGCTGGATGATCTGATCAATAAACGGAGTACGAGCAGTGGAAAAGGGCGTGTGCATCAGACGCGTTGTGAAGATATATTGCTGCATGTTTGTACGCACGCGCAATATACCACAGCGCAGGTTATCAACATGCTGCGACAGATTGGCATAGAGCCTCTGCCGGCAACGATGCTGATTACCCTCGCTCGAACGCAAATGGGCACAGTAGACTGATCCGGATTAGCCAGTCTGCAGTGACTCAGTTAAACTTGCGGATGACACCCTTTACCACACCCAGCACCTGGACGTCGGTGGAATAAATGGGTGACATGGTCGAATTGGCAGGTTCCAGCCGCACACGGTCTGCTTCCTGATAGAAGCGTTTCAATGTTGCCTCCTGATTATCGACCAGTGCCACGACAATTTCGCCCTGCTGGCAAGTGTCCTGCTTTTTGACAACGACAAAATCTCCGTCTTGAATCTGTGCTTCAATCATGGAGTTGCCTTTGACTTTCAGGCAGAAATTATCGCCACTCTCAAACAGAGCGCTGAAATCAACCTGCGAGTCATCTGCCGCTGGTGGGATGATTGGTGTCCCAGCCTGTAGTGAACCGGAAAAGGTAACGTTTGCCGGTTTCTGTGCATTGTCACAAAGTTGAATGGAACGTGAGATATGGGATTTGCGTTTAATCAGCCCTTTTCGTTCCAAAGCTTTCAGATGTCCCATCACACCGTTGGGGGATCGGATATCGAATGCATCGCCGATTTCCCTGACCGTGGGACCATAACCACGGTTAACAATTTTGTCTTTCAGAAATTGATAGATCGCCAGTTGCCGCTCCGTCAATTTGACATTTTGATTTATCATGCCTGCTTCCTCATCACATACACTATCGCTAAACGGTTACACCATAGTGATCACACTCTAAAAAGCGTTTTCACTATACAATGGCCCGTTCTTTACACTAATGGACTCATGAGACCCCAAAACCTAACACAGTTTTCAATAAATCTGTGTAAGCTGTTGCGAAAGCGAAAGATGTGCGGAAAGCACACCGCTAAAGCATGTAAAGTAATAATGATGATATCAACTGGTGACTTCGGCTGCAAAGGCTTCAGAGGCAACCTGCTTGATTTTTGCCAGATCGAGTTTACCGGTGCCCAGCAGAGGAATGGCTTCGACTTCCAGAAAACTATCGCTGGAAGGCATCCAGAGATTGGGCAGATTTTCGCTGGCGAGCCTTTTGAGAATCTCTTCGACTGAAATCTGCAGTGGTTTATGCAGGACGATCAGCCGTTCCCCTTTTTTCAGATCGGGAACCGAAGTCACCGCGACCTGGACTTCCGGTTCATCTTCCTCCGGGTTGCTCACAATGTCGATGATGAGTTCTTCAATCCGAAGATGAGGGACCATTTCTCCGCCAATTTTGGAGAAGCGGGTCTGCCTGCCGGTAATTTTGATAAATCCTTCATTATCGATGATGGCAAAGTCACCAGTATTGTACCAGCCGTCGATAATGACCTCTGCTGTTTTTTCCGGATTATTCAGATAGCCCTTCATGACATTGGGCCCCTTGATAAACAACAGGCCTTCCTCTCCGTCAGGGAGATCTTCCCTCGTATCCGGGTCCACGGTTTTGGCCATGACACAGGGGATGGGTCGGCCTACAGTGCCCGGCTTGGCACTGATTTCTGTCGGGTCCAACTGTCGTGTGGGGGGAACATTCACCGCGGCGACGGGAGAGAGTTCTGTCGTGCCGTAACCTTCAGTCGGGAAGATGCCGAATTTCTCTTCAAATTCTCTGGCCAGGCTCTGAGGCAGTTTTTCTGCGCCGGTAATCACAATCTCCAGTGACTGGAATTGTTCCGGTGTGCAGCGTTTCAGATAATGCCTGAGGAACGTAGGCGTGGAGGTAAAGAGTGTGACTTTGTATTTTTCAATCATTTTGCCGACGGTGCGGGCATCGGTCGGGTTAAAGTGAAAACAGGATCGCATGTTTCTGGCAAAAGGCATCCAGAGTGCAATTGTGTAGCCGAACGAATGGAAGAACGGCAGGATTCCCAGGATGCAGTCACGCCGGGCTAGTTGCAGCAGGTCGTCGGCTGAGTTGATATTGGAAATAATATTATGGTGAGTCAGCATGACTCCCTTGGGGCGTCCTGTTGAACCGGAAGTGAAGATGACAGTACTCAGGTCGTCTGAGCTGACTTTGGTCAGACCAATGATGCGTTCGATCAACCAGGCCGGGAGGATGTAAGCCATGAACAGGCTGATGAGTTTGTCAAACAGGGACGCTTTGAGTTTGATCTCATCGACCAGGACCACATTCGCATCCATTTCGATGGGCTTTTTCTCCAGGAACTTGCTGCTGGTCAGCACGGTTTTGATGCCTGCTTCCCGGATACAATAATTGATATCACTGTCAGACAGGGTGTAGTTCAGATTGATGGGGACGCGGCCTGAAATGGCAAGGCTGGCATTAACCGCACAGCCGCCTACGGATGGAGGCAGCAGGACGCCGACCATTTTTTCATCCTGCTTCAGAACGTATTTGTTGAGCAGTCGCCTCATCAGCAGCGCACCGGTCAATAATTTTCCGCCCGTCAGTTCCACTCCCGTGGAGTCGGCTACTTTTTGCTGGAATCGTTGACTCTTACATTTTCTCAGAAACAATCTTGGCGCTATCATTTGATATGTCTTTCGAAAATTGGCAGATTCGACTCCCAGGTTTTGCACTACTCTACGGACGTGCTTTTCATTTTCGGGATGGAGAATGGGCTTCCCGAAGCGAATGGAAACGGGATAAGGCCATCTGCGAGGTTTTTTCCAGAAAAATTTTCCGCCATGAAAACTAAAGATACTCCCCCAGAGTTCATCAATATAGACGGGTATCACCGGGGCGCCGGTGCCCTTTATGATTTTCATCAGACCCGATTGAAAAGGCTGCAGGTATCCCGATCGGGTCAATTTCCCTTCCGCAAAGATACAGACTAATTCTCCGTTTTCAATGGCAGATCGGGCTGTTTTAATGGAGTGCATTAATGCTTTGGGGCCATCTTCCACATTGATGGGGATGGTATTATACAACTTCGTAAGCCACGCGACCCAGGGTCCCTGGACGTAGGTGGAATAGGCGATCATGCGGACCGGTCGCGTGGATGTCAGGATCAGGAACACGCCATCCAGCCACGAGACATGGTTGGCTACCAGCAGGGCTCCCCCCTTCGGAGGCAGATTTTTAACCCCCTTCACACGCAGTTTATAAATCGTACAACTGACCAGCCAGACCATGAAACGGATGGTTGCATTGGGGAGCAGCTTGAAAATGTAGATCCCGACTGGAATGGTGAGCAGGCCCAGTACCATGAAGATCTGGCTGGCGGACATTTCGAGTTTTGCCTGCATGACCCAGAAGCCAAAGGAAGCGATCAGAATAAACAGAAATGCCAGGAAGTTGGCAGCTGCCAGGATACTGCCCCGCGTGTCGACGTCACTGCGATGTTGTAGAAACGTTTCCAGCGGAATATCAAACAGTCCGGAACTGACCCCCAGTAGAAACAGCCACAACAGGGAGAGACCGTAGAGCAGTTGCGAGTTCGACTCGGATCCAGGAATGACACTGTTTCCGGTGAAGTAGAGCAGCAGCGAGGTGATGACAATGCCGGCAGCCCCCAGGGGGACAATCCCCAGTTCGATGCGTCCGGAAGACCAGATCCCTGCGAGCATGCTGCCCAGCGCCACGCCGAAGACGAGGATTCCCAGCAGAGGACCGATATCTTTCTGGGTCAGATTCAGTTCATTGATGCCGTACGTATCCACGTTCATCTGTGCCAGCGAAGCCAGCATCCAGAAAAAAGCGACACCTAAAGCGGTTCTCAACAGAGGAGTACTGCTGGTGAGCATCTGCATCTGATGCCAGGTCTCTTTGGCGGGATTATAGGGAAACTCTCGATCAGGAGCAGCGGGTTCCAGCTTCCTGATTTTCAGGCTGGTGATTGTTCCCAGCACAGCGACACCTACCAGGGTGAAGGCGGCGAAGCTGATATCACTAAAAGAACCGGGGGCGGAGAGACTGGGTTGTGTAATGTGATACAGATAATTGCCTGCGATAAATCCCATGGCCGATGACACGACAGTCGTCAATCCCATGATACCATTACCGCGTGAGAGGCGATTATCTCGCAGCATTTCGGGGATACTTCCAAACTTGGCAGGACCGAAGAGCGCACTCTGGCAGCCCATGAGAGCCACGATGAAAAACAGCAGATAGAGATTCCCGATCTGAACTGCACAGACCCCTGCGATCATAATAAAAATTTCTGCGACTTTGCAGGCAATGATTACCGTACGTTTACTGAATCGGTCTGCCAGATAACCGGCGAGACTGGCCAGCAGCAGATAAGGGAGCGTAAAGCAGGCCAGTCCTAAGGAAAGCGCATTCGCATCACCGATCTCCGGTTTGGCGATGGGAATGATGAACCAGCGAAACATATTGTCGTTCATCGCTCCCAGAAACTGAGTGCCGAGCAAGGCCAGAAATGAAGGCGAGTTCAGCGTCCCTTTGCGTACACCGCGTTTTCGGGGTTCTGTTTTTGCGGTGATCGTGGAATTCATGTTGTTAAGCGATCCAGATTTTCGTACGGCTTGTTTCAATCATCTGGATTCAACCAGAGTCACTTGGGGTACAAGCTTGGGAAACATACTTGAAAGAAAAGCAATCAAACTGATCACTTCAAAGAAGGCGAAGTGTGGCCCAAAATATCACGCGAAAAAACACGATGATAGAAAAGCAAGGGGCATACTATTCCAAAAAGTATTTATCTGTAAAGACTTAGATATTGAATGGCTTTAAAGAATCTACGAGAGGCAATCCGGTGTGTATGTATGTTCAATTGTTGTAGGGTCAGGGAATGAAGGTGAACGTCCCCGAATTATTTTCTGCCAGTTCCCGTATGGTCTGTTCTCCTTCAAGGCTGCCAAAGCAAATCCCATTCACCGTAACTTTCTGATTACGGTATTTCTGCGCAGCGACTTTATTAAAGGACTTCACGATCACCGGGTCAAATTGACCGTCGGTCAGAAAGTAAATAGTATCCGGCTGCAAACTCAGAGCCAGCAGTAACGCCTGATAGGGTTCCGTTGTTCCGATACCGGGTACTCGGGCAACCCAGTTGAGATATTTCTTTTTTGCCTGATTTGTGGCAGGTTGTAACGCACGCGCGGGCATGGGGATTGCCATGTCGCTGAAGAAGATTACAAAAAACTGCTGATCTTCGTCCATGGAGTGGATCGCGCGTGCCAGTTCGAGTTTGACGCGACCCAGCCTGGTTTTTCCCTCACTTTCATGCGGGAAATTCATACTGTTGGATGAATCGACCACGTAGACGATTTTTTTACTCTGCGGATTGATTCCGAAAAACCTCCCATTCCCATTTCCCGAGTCAGTACCGTTTTCTCCATTTCCGAGGGCTGTTGAGGTCAGTAGTGCGCCGACAATATCTGAACCGTATTTTGTGGTCAGCGATTCTTCAAACTGTGTTGCTTGGGGCAGGGGACCCTGGAGATACGATGACTGGGATTCAGGATCTGGCGCAGAAGTACGGTCAGCGATCAGAGGTAATCTGGAAAGCAGAGCAGAGTTACTGGGGCTCTGTTGCTGCATGACGACGGGTACCAGTTCCGGTATTTCAGGTTCCTGTTGATCTTGTGTGGGCGTCCAGCGGGTCTGGATGGTATCTGTTGACGTTGAACGCTGTCTATCGAGCTGATGTTCGAAAATCAGCGACAGACTGCCAATAATAAGCAGGTGAACCAGCGTAGAGACCCCCAGTCCCTGATTCCAGCGCATTTGTGAATCAGAATGTGAGGATGGGTGCTGCATGGTACTGTTAACCGGATTGAACGAGAGATAAGCCTGCTTTTAGTAAAATCGGCAGGTTAGCTACCCTGATTCTAGCGTTAATTTTGAGGAAACAACAGAAGTATTCAATGAATCGGACTTCCGGGGGCGTAAGCAGAGCGTGAGGCGCAGCGTTTTGCCGGTATTCCCACGAATGCAGTAAAATACGGCTGGAGATAAATGCTTATTACGTATAATATTACAGGTAAAGTACGTTTTTTCGGCAAGCTGGATCGTGTTTCAGATTAAGAAACAAAACCACATGAAAAAATCAGTAACGCCCCTGGCTCCCAATCTTCCTGACTCTGCTGTATCTGAGGACTTTCATACAGAAGAGACGGGAACGTGTCGTCTGGTGGAGAAGCCGATTCTGTTTTTTGATGGAGTATGCGGTTTATGTAATTCCAGTGTCGATTTTGCAATGATTCGAGATCGGCAGGCACGGTTGTATTATGCACCTCTCCAGGGAGAAACTGCACGCGAATTATTAAGTAAGCAGGATCTGGCAAGTGTCGATACGGTTATCTTCCGGACTGTGGATGGGGCCCACTGTTATCGTCGATCCGCGGCAGTCGTCAGGCTGTTGTGGCTGCTGGGATTTCCCTGGAATCTCTATGGATGGCTGTTGTGGTGCGTTCCACTTCCGATCCGGGACCTGGGATATCGACTGATTGCGAGAGTTCGCTATCGCCTGTTTGGAAAACATAATACCTGCCGAATGCCAGGTCCTGATGAGCGTGCCCGTATCCTGCCTTAAACGAATTCCATTTTAAGTTGATAAAGAGACCGTTATGCGATTGATGCCGTTGAAATGCTTCCTGCTGACAGTATTGGTATTCATGGGGTTGAAAGGGGAAGTTTCAGCGCAAACGCAGCCGACGGAAAAGCCCAATTTTATTGTTTTCATTGCGGATGACATGGCCTGGGATGACTGTGGTGCTTATGGGCATACCAAAATTCAGACGCCCAATCTGAATCAGCTGGCTAAGGATGGCATGAAGTTTAATCATGCCTATTTGACCTGCAGTTCCTGCAGTCCGAGTCGAGCCAGTATCATCACGGGCCGCTATCCACACAGCACGGGAGCGCACCAGCTCCATCTGCCCCTGCCCGCCAGCCAGGTAACTTTTGTCGAGAAACTGAAAGCTGCCGGTTACTATACCGCTTCAGCCGGGAAGTGGCATCTGGGGACACCTACGGAAAGTAAGTTCGATCTCGTCACGACGAAGATGAACGAGTGGGTTTCGACACTGAAGCAGAGACCGAAAGAGAAGCCGTTTTTCATGTGGTTTGCCTTCACTGATCCACATCGACCCTATCAGCGGAATATTATTGACCGACCACATACCAATGAAGATGTCGTCGTGCCCCCTTATCTGCCCGACACACCGGAAGTGCGGGGGGACCTGGCTTTATACTATGATGAGATTGCCAGGCTGGATGGCGTCGTCGGCAATGTGCGTAAAGAACTGAATGCGCAGAAGGTGGCGTCCAACACGGTGATTATCTTTTTGAGTGATAACGGGCGTCCTTTTCCCCGCTGCAAGACAACCATGTATGACAGCGGAATTCGAACTCCCTGGATTGTCGCGTGGCCTGCTGAAGTCAAAGCGGGGAGCGTCTCTGATTCCCTGATCAGCTCGGTCGATCTTGCGCCTACCGTATTGGATCTGGCAGGTTTGCCAGTCGGAGAAACTTTTCAGGGAAAAAGTTTCCGCAAACTGTTGAAGAATCCGCAAGCAACCACCCGCGGTTTAATCTTTGCAGAGCACAACTGGCATGACTTTGAAGACTTTGGTCGAGCCGTCCGTTCGCCGCGCTATAAATACATCCGGAATTTCTACACCGATATTCCGGGAACTCCACCTGCTGATGCCGTTCGCAGTGATACGTACGTTAAAATGCTGGAACTGCGTGACGCCGGGAAACTGACCGAAGATCAGCAAAGCTGTTTTCAGATTCCCCGACAGGAAGTGGAACTTTATGACGTACAAACAGATCCACATGAATTACATAATCTGGCAGGAAATCCGGAGTATGCCGAAGTTCAACAGGAATTGCGAACAGCCCTGGATCAGTGGCAGGAGGAGACTCATGACCGACTGCCTCGCACCCGTCGACCGGACGAATTTGATCGGGAAACCGGTCAGCAGTTGCCAGCCTTCCGTAAAAAGTAGTCGGCCCTGAATCAATTCCGATATTTGCTGAAACGTCCCAAATGAGTTTCGGGTAAGACTGTTATGAAGTTACTCACAATATCGAGTTGAATTATGGACGCACCTGTGAACTCAAAGCTGACACCGGTTTCCGATGTGGAACAGACAACGACTCTGCAGAAAACAGGGGTTGTTGTGATGTGTGCATTTGCATTCCTGATGCTCTATTTTTTACTCGCAGGACCAATGGTCTGGATCGAAGGTAAGATGAAGTTTCCTCCATTTTCCCGATCTGTGAAAGTTATCTATTCACCACTGGCGCGGATTGTGAAATCGGATCTGGAGCCGGCATCCAGTGTTGTCAAAGCCTATGTGGGTCTGTTTAAATAATAACGAGCTGTTGCATGAATGAAAGCGGGCCACAGACCGAACCAGAAGTTGATCAGGCAACATCTGTTGAGATACCCCGGCGCACGTTTCGCTGGAAATGGGGACTGGCCATTCTGCTACTCGGAATTGCCGCTATTATTTTTAACTGGTTTCGACTTGCACCAGACCGGACTTACCAGGTGTTCTCGGTCTATGAAGGGATCCGCAATATCCTGGTGGGCTTATTCATCTGGTGGCTGCTGTTTTCAGGTTTAGCCTGGAAGACACGCTTCCAGGGGCTTGGCGGTGCCGTTCTGGCATTCGTTCTGTTTTTTGGCCTGCTGCGCGTAGAAAGTTTTGAGGGGGACATGGTCCCCCGGTTTCGATTTCGCTTCTCGCCGACTCCTGAAGAACGGGCAGAAGAATATTTCAAACAGATCAATAACAAATCTGTTGCAAACGGGGAAAGATCGGGACAGATTCCGGATGTTGTCCCGGGTGACTGGCCCGGCTACCGGGGCGCCAGCCGGAATGGGATCGTGGATGAGCAGTTCATTCGAACCGACTGGAACACAGATCCTCCCGAATTGATCTGGAAGCATCCGGTCGGTGCAGGTTGGGGATCGTTCTGCATTGTCGGCAATCGGGCTTTTACGCAGGAGCAGCGAGGCGACGTCGAAGTCGTAGTCTGCTATGACGCGTTGACTGGAAATCAACTCTGGGTTTCTGAAGATGAGGTACGCTTTGAAGAGACTCTGGGGGGAGTCGGGCCGCGCGCGACTCCGACCTTCGATCAGGGTTTTCTTTATACAGTGGGAGGCACGGGAGTGCTCCATTGTTTCGAAGCGGCTACCGGTATTTCAGTCTGGTCTCACGATCTGCTCGAAGAACAGAATCAGAACAATCTGCAATGGGGTATGTCCGGCTCCCCGTTGATCTGGGAAAACCTGGTGATTGTGAACCAGGGGCTGGCTGTGGATCCATCCGAGCTGGGCCATCGTTCGATCATCGCTTTTGATAAACGGACCGGCGAGCAGGTCTGGTCGGGGGGGACCCGAAAATCGAGCTATAGTTCTCCCCAACTGGCCGAATTACAGGGAGTGCCTCAGATCCTGGTGTTTCATGCAAAAGGGCTGGAAAGTTTTGCGCCGGCTGACGGTCAATCCTTGTGGTTCTTTCCCTGGACGAACCAGGCGGGCGTCAACGCCGCCCAGCCGATTGTGATAAATGATTCCTCGATCTTTATCGGCTCCGGATATGGAGTTGGTTCGGCACGACTTTTGATTGAAAAGTCCGGAGAGGATTGGACAGTGAAAGAATCCTGGACCAGTAACAGTCCCAAACTGAAATTCAATTCCGCAGTGATGCATGATGGATTCGTTTACGGACTGGATGAAGGCATCCTGACCTGTCTGAACCTGGAGAATGGGAAACGAATGTGGAAAAAAGGACGCTATGGTTATGGTCAGATGCTGCTTGCAGGCTCAATGCTGCTGATTCTGGCAGAGGACGGCAGCGTGGAACTGGTGAAAGCGGATCCCGACGAATATTTCCAGGTGGCGAAATTTCAGGCGATCAGCGGACAGACCTGGAATCATCCCGCTTTGGCTCACGGCAAACTATTTGTGCGAAACAGTGAAATGGCTGCCTGCTACGACATCTCAAAGAACTCCCAAAGAGCCCCCATTAAAAAAACGGATCGTTAGAGCGAACTTTTGAAGCTTTGTTTTCGTTCGTTCAGCTCTTGAACGGAATCGTGTAAAGCTAAGTAAGATCTACGGATTGTACTTGACGGAGTGGAGCGGGGGTTGCACAATAGACGATAAATAAACACCCACCTATGTGTTTTGACTTCCTCCAACGTATTGAAACTGACTGAGTTTCGCTACGTCCCGCCTCAGACGGTCAGACTGTCTGAACGACATTGCAGAGAACGGAAGAAAGGAGACCCATGTTTCGCGCGAACATGCGAGTTTACGTTTTGCTGCTGATTGTGTTCTTCCTCCCGGTGAGATCATTTTCCGTCATGGCCGCAGATCTGTCACAGTCTGCTGATGAGGCACTGGTAGCTCAAAAGCCGAACCTATCCGCTGGCCCCGCTCTGCATGTGTTAATCGACAAGTTTGTGCAGAACCGTCATGCCGATTATGCCAGGCTGGCGTCTCCACTGAGTGACGATGCGGAATTTTTGAGGCGGATCTACCTTGATCTCACGGGGCGGATTCCGACGATCGAACAGACGCGGGCTTTTCTGAGTGATCAACGGCCCGACAAACGTGCGGTTCTGATCGATCAGCTGTTGAACTCTCCCGAGTACGCCCGCTTTGTGTCGCAGCGTCTGGATGTGATGCTGATGCAGCGGATGAATAAGAAGTATATCAATGTCAGCACGTGGGAAGAATACCTGCGAACCTCCGTCGCCGAGAACAAACCGCTGGATCAACTGGTGCGTGAAATTCTTTCGGCGGATGGCTCTGATAAAGCGCACCAGGCGAAGGCCCGATTTTATCTGGCCCGCAGTGGCGAAGTGAATGAGCTGACGCGTGATATCAGTCGAATTTTTCTGGGGGCCGACCTGACGTGTGCCCAGTGCCACGATCACCCGGAAGTTGCGGACTGGAAACAGGATCATTACTACGGGATCTCGGCGTTTCTGATTCGCAGCTTTGTGTTTACGGATAAAAAGAAGAAGCAGACAGTCTTTGCGGAGAAAGCCGAAGGCGAAGTCAAATTTGAATCGGTATTTGAAGTGCGTGACAAAACCTCCAAAGGTCCCGAGACAACACTGCCCGCTGTGTTTGACAGCAAAAAGATTTCTGAACCCACATTTAAAAAGGGGGAAGAGTATAAAGTCAAACCGGCCAAGGATGTTCGACCGATTCCCAAATACAGCCGTCGTGCTCAGCTGGGCGATGCGATTACCAGAGAGAATCGCCGCTTTGCGCGAACAATGGCAAATCGATTATGGGCGATGCTGCTGGGACGGGGAATCGTCCATCCTCTTGATGCAGACCATTCGGATAATCCTCCCTCACATCCGGAGTTGCTGGATGTCCTGACAGATCAACTGATGGCACATCAGTATGACCTGAAATGGTATCTGCGCGAAATCGTTCTGAGCAAAACGTATCAGCGCTCGAGTGCCAACGAATTGTTTGAGGATAAAACGGCGAACGACTTGTCCGATGCCCAATTCACTCACGCGTTGATGAAGCCTTTGAATCCGGAGCAGTATGCCTGGGCGGTCATGGAAGCGACCGGACTGGCAGAAGTACATCGAAACAGTCTGAAAACGAAGTTGAGTGAAGCAACACTTCGGAAAAATCTGCTGGGCTATGAAAGACAGTTTGTATCCCTGTTTGGTGGCGTGCCGGGTGAGCCCGTTAAAGAATTCGAAGCGACTGCAGATCAGATTTTATACCTGTCCAATGATCAGCGGATTCAGGTGATTCTGCCGGCGCGGCCAGGAAATCTGGCTGATCGACTCATGAAAATTCCAGCGGATCAAACCGCAAAACTGGCAGAAGAACTGTACCTCAGCGTCCTGACAAGATCACCCCTTCCCTCTGAAAAGCAAGAAGTGACTACGTTACTGGCAGGGAAAAAAGGGTCAGATCGGGCAGTGGTCGTCACTGATCTGATTTGGGCGTTGTTAATGTCATCGGAGTTTCGCTTTAATCACTGATCAAATAGATTGAAATACAGTCCGACATACGGAATACAGGAAAAAGGTGTGACAATGCGTTGTAACTATGCTTGTGGATCACATGAATCACTGACGCGTCGCTCTTTTATTGGTGGCTCTGCCGCTGGTGCATTAAGTATGCTGGGCTTCGGTGGAATGACCCAGGTGCAGGCAGCGAAAAAACTGGCTGCGCAACAGAAGCAGGTGGTGGTGTTCTGGCTGTCCGGTGGGGTGAGTCAGCTGGAGACCTGGGATCCCAAGCCGGGGACGGAAACGGGAGGCCCTTTCCAGGCGATTAACACGTCAGCACCTGGTGTGCAGATCAGCGAACTGCTGCCTTACACGGCGCAGCAGATGCACCATCTTGCGCTGGTGCGGGGGATTAACACCAAAGAAAACAATCATGGCAAAGGGGCCTACATTATGCAGACCGGGCGGAAAGAACAGCCCGGGTTTGCATACCCATACCTGGGTTCCTCGTTTTCCAGTCATCTGTCTCCCGCCGACAGCCCGCTGCCGGGGTATATTTCTGTGGGAGCCGGGGGTTCTTCTAAGGAAGCGACATTTCTGGGACCCCGCCATGCACCACTGGTTTTGTCGGGAGGTAAGGCGCCAGCGAATCTGGAGATGCATTCTTCCATGACGGCGGAGCGAGACGCGCTCAGGCGGAGTCTGAGAAGTAAAGTCAGTCAGCGATTTGAACAGAAACGCAAAACCGCGCATACCGAAGTCTATAATGAGTCGTTCGATCAGGCGGCGGCGTTGATGTCCCGGCGGGATATTTTTGACTTCAGTCATTTTTCTGATAAAGATGTGGAACGCTATGGCAAACATGATTTCGGTCAACACTGTCTGATGGCGCGTCAGTTGATTGAAAAAGGCGTGACGTTTGTCAAAGTGGGCCATACGAACTACGACACTCACTCCGAGAATTTCAATTTTCATATCGAGCAACTGGGGGAATTCGATCGGCCTTTTGCGATGTTCATCTCGGACCTCTCTGATCGGGGTCTACTGGAACATACTCTGATTATATGCATGTGCGAGTTTGGTCGTACGCCCCGAATTAATTCGCGCATAGGTCGCGATCACTGGGGAACAGCCTGGTCCATCGCGGTGGGCGGAACCGGAATCAAAGGGGGCGCGGTTTCAGGTAAGACGAATGAGACAGGTACCAAAGTGATTGATCGTGAAGTCAATGGCGGGCATCTGTTCCACACCTATTACCAGGCGGTCGGACTGGATTCGACAGAAGAGTTTTATCCCAATGGTCAACCGATTGCCAAAGCCGATCCCAAGACTGAAGCAATCAAGGAGATTCTGGCGTGAGTGGATTACCAGCGCGGCGGTTTCAATTCTTGTGTCTGCAGACAGTGGCGATGCTGTGCTGTGGAACGGTTCCAGCGACGGCGGATGAATCAGCTGATAAAACAGCTACTGCCGAATCTCCGCTCCAGGCAGTTAAGCCAATCCTCATTCATGGGCCAACTCAGTTACCAACTGCTTTAAAATTTGCGGAACAGGATGCTGCCAAAGCGTCAAAACTTACTGACGCTCAAGCGAAAGCCGTCAATCAGATCACTGCAGAACTGAAGCAGGCCGACTCTGAAATCAGTAAGCTTCAGGCCGAGATTCAAAAAGCAAAACAGCAGATCAAAACCGAAACGGATGCCTTAAAACAGCTGCAACAGCAACTGAAAGCGATTTCGGAGAAGAAATCAGACGACAAAAAGACGGAAGTTCAAGCAAATGAATCAGCTGAAGCCACGAAACTCAAGGCTGAAACACTTTCACAGGAACTGAAACAACTGCAAAAGCAGTTGAAAATGCTGGAACAGTCGCTGCCTGAGAAGCAGAAGCAGCAGGCAGATTTGAAAAAGCAGTTAGGAGCAGCTGAAAAAATACTGACGGATCAACAGAAGAAAGAGAGTCAGTTTCAGGAATTCGCTGAACTGTTTCGCAAACAACCGCCTTCTGCAGATCCCACGCGATTTCGTGAAGTGGCTGCGTTTTCCCATTCGCGTCCGTTGTATTCCTGTAAGATCGACGCGAATGGAAATTACCTGCTGGCAGGCGCCCAGGGTTCCGCCTTTAAACGTTGGGATCTGGTGAGTGCGGAGAATACGGAGTTGCTGGGACATCAGAGCTGGGTCCGTCGATTTGATGTAGGGCGTTCTGATCCGTTGTTGATCACGGGCGCGTATGAAGGGAAGATCGCCTGGTGGGATCTGGAGTCGGATCAACCCAAACCACAACATTTAGTTGCGGCCCATAAAGGTTATGTGCGCGGAGTGGCCATCAGCCCTGACGGAGCTCTGGTAGCGACAGGGGGAAATGACTGCCTGGTAAAACTCTGGTCGGTCAAGACGGCGAAGCTGGTCCGGACCCTGGAAGGTCACGAACATCAGGTATATAACGTGAAATTTCACCCGAGTGGCCGCTGGCTGATTTCAGGAGATTTGCGTGGGAATCTGAAACAGTGGGATGTCGAAACCGGGTCACTGGTGCGTGATTTCGACGGAAGTGCGATTTATAAATACGATAAGACTTTTCATGGGCATATTGGCGGCGTCCGAGGTATGGATATCAGCCGGGATGGCAAATATTTCGCTATCAGCGGGATCGGTGAAGTTTCGAATGCCTTCGCCGGAATCGGGGTGCCAACCGTGATTCTGTTTGACTGGGCGACCGGCAAGCGACTGGCGATCATGACACCCGAGGATAACTTTAAAGGAACCTGCTGGGGTGTCCGCTTTCATCCCGAAAACGATTTTATCACCGCGGTTGGCGGAAATTCATCTGGGATGATCTGGTTCTGGAAACTGGGTGAAGAAAAACCATTCGCGTCGGAAAAAATCAAAAGTGTGCCCTATGATCTGGATTTCCATCCGGATGGTCTGCGGATGTGTGTGGCCTGTTTTGACAAGACAGCACGCCTCTATCATCTGGGCCCTGAAACGCCGACTGAGCTGGCAGCCAGAACGAAAGACAAGGCAAAGAAAAAAAAGTGATTAATTTGCAGGAGGGACACGCCGTACCGATTCCTGTTCTGCGAGCTGTTTGAGTTTTGCGAGCTGTGATTTCAGAATTCGCTTTGTAAACCAGCTGAATAACACTCCCATGAAGCGATAATAAAAGGATGTGTATTCCAGCTCGCAGTGATAGTCCAGTTCCGTTTTCCTGCCGAGTGAAGTTAATTCATATGTGACTTTGATTCGATGTGCGGGATGGGACAATTTCAAAGCGAGCAGCGACGGTGGTTCGTATTCGGTAATGATCCCTTTGTATGTTTGGGTATTCAGCCCTTCTTTAATGGAATGGATGAACTTTGTCCCTGCTTTACTTTCTGGTTTTTTCCCCCTGGGATATTCAACCGATTCCAGCCCTTCCATCCAGAGCTTCATTTTTTCATCGTCATTCAGGTAACTGAAAACAAGATCAATCGGTGCGATGATTTCCTGATGGTGTGTAATTTCCAAAGTCGCTCTCTCCCCGGTTGATCGTGACTTGTCGCTTGGGATTTGAATCTGAAACGCATCACATTTAACCATAGCGTCCCCTGACTTATTCTACTTTGTCCAAATAGCCCTGGAGACGCTACTGTAAAACGGGACACAGTCTTCAAGTCGATCACCAGTATCAATGGTGAATTTCCAGTTGTAGCTCACGCAGCATTCTAACATGCTTTTACTTCCGGTGTGGTCACGTTTGCAACTGTATGCTGAAATTTTATTTAAACTGGTCGAACACGAAACTGTGTCCAGTTGACTGTTCAGGTGAGGCAGAAGCGGTCTGGCAGTGGAAAGGAATCGTAAAGATCAGGTTCTGCTGACTGTGAAAACCGGTTTCATTTTCAGGTCTGCTGTTCTGCAGATTGCTTGTTGCAATGCCTCAAGTGCCGCTGTAGGATGCTGCGTGAACGCGAGCCCCGCCAGTTAATTCTCAGTGTAAAAATTGATTCCGGATATATCGATTCAGAGGAAGGCAGAGCATCTGCTCTGCGGAGCTTCTCGTAAATCGGTAATTCCAGCAATCGCGCAACTCCTGACTGAGAAGAGTTGCGCTTCAGATGGATCTGATCCGTTTCATAATCGTGTTGCAAGTTTAAACTCACCAGGGCCAATTGAATGTACTTACTGGCAATACCGTGCCTCCTGATGCTCGTGTACTTTGGGATCATGTACCTGTACTGGGGACGGGGCTGCCTCCGGCTTTATGAGCAGAACCATACCGGTGCCGATTTGACTGAATATCAACCCCCGGCCATCGTACTCCTGCCGTTGAGGGGCAATGATCCATTCCTGATACACTGCCTGGAGGGGTTGCTCAATCAGGAGTATCCGGAATATTCAGTGAAGATCATTGTGGACCACGTAGAGGATCCTGTCTTTCAGTTTGTCAATGAGTATCTGGAGCAACACAGTCATCCCCATTGTCAGGTCAGCGTGCTGGAATCACGAAGCGAGAACTGCGGGTTGAAAAATCAGTCATTGCTTCAGGGGTTATCAGATCTGTCTGAAGACGTCGAAGTGGTTGCCTGGCTGGATGCAGATGTAGTACCTCACCGGACATGGCTTCGAGATCTGGTACAGCCTCTGCAGAATGAGCAGGTCGGCGTCGCTTCCGGCATCAGGTGGTATGCGCCGCGAGAAGCGAATGTGGGAACCCTGGTGCGGTATATCTGGAATTCTGCAGCTGTGATTCAAATGCTGGCGATGGAAATTGTCTGGGGTGGTTCTGTTGCGGTCAGCGGTCGTGTCTTTCGTAATCCCCGGTTGGCAGAAGCCTGGTCGAAGATGATGTGGGAAGATACCTATTTGAACACACTGGCTGGCCAGCTTGATCAGAAAGTTGTGTTTGTCCCCGCTGTCACCATGGTCAATGAGGAATCAACGTCATTGAAATCCTGTTTTCAATTCATGACCAGACAATTGATGAATGCCCGATTTTATCATTCTCGCTGGTTGTTTATTTGTGGACTCGGCCTGTTTTCTGCGGTTGCTGAATTGACGCTGATTGCACAACTGGGATTGTTTTTAAATCAGGGAAATCTGCCCTGGGTGGGGATGATTCTTGGCGTCATTGCATTTACCAGCGGATCGGTAGGATATGTGGTCTACCGTCTGGACCTGCAGATCAGACGTTTGATCGCAAAACGGGGAGTAAATGTGGAACGCCTGCCGCTCACCGCTGTGTTTGTTCTGATACCAACTCTGCTTGTCTATTGCGCGGCGTTGTTAGCAGCCAGGAGAACAGAAAGTATTCGCTGGCGAGGTGTAATTTATAATGCGGCGGCTCCGTTTCAGATACAGATCGTGCATTATGAGCCTTATCAGCCAGCAAAAAAATCAGTAGAGCAAACCGAACAGACAAATTCGTCGATCATCTGAGATTGTCTGGCTGGCAGTCGGTACATCAGGCAGGAGGCAGTTCCAGCGTTCCTGCCTGTTCCTGTTCCAGCAGTTGTTTCAAATCATCGACCCAGTGTGAATGTCCCTGAGATTTGAGTCGCGCAATCAACGAGTGGATTTTTCCATTGTAGCCACGTCCCTGCGCAAGGAGCACTCCTCCCAGTCTGGTGCTCCAGGGGATTTTTGATCTGATGAAAGCTTGCCTTGTATTTTTCAACACAATCGGATCCCAGAACAGGCGACTGCGAACAGGCTGCAGTCCGAGGCTTGTATAAAGCTTCGTACAGCCGCTGAATTTCTGATTGGATTTCAGATGTGTTGAGTACCAGGGATGTACCAGAAAAAAAGGGGAGTGAGTAATTAACAGTCCGTCAACTTTCAGCCACTTCGTGAAATCGGCGAGGATGAAACTCGGCTCCGGGACATGTTCGAGAACATCCAGGCAGATGATCACATCAAACGAATCGGGCTTCAGACCTGCAATGGACTGGATCATGTTGATTTCGGCATTGTTTTTCTTGAAGACCTGTTGTGCATAAGCAATACAGTCTGGGGAGACTTCGAAGTAGGTGACTTCATGTCTGGTTTGCGAACACTGCAGGCTGTCAAAGCCCAGTCCGTCCCCATAAGCGAGGATTTTCAGTGGCTGCGGGAAACTGTCTTTCAGATAGTCACAGATCCAGTTGCGGATTTCCTGTTTGAGCGGCCTGCGATTCCAGACAGAAGTTTCATAGAGAAATGCATTCGTCGATGCATAGAATTCAGCCAGGTCTTCGCTCCAGTGATGGGGGGATAACTGCCTGTCCTGCAAATCGGTTCTGACATTCCAGCCGAGGCATTTTTCTTCCTGAAGGAGTTTTGATGTAACGATCCGTTTAGGCTCCCCCGAGATACTGGCGATCAGATCGATTAAATCCGAGTTCTGATTCAGTGGCCACGGTAGATCGGACTTTAGTCCCATACGATTCCATTTGAAAATGAGAAACGAAAGTTTGAGTGAGTTGTTCGTCAGTAGGTTGTTCGTCAGTAGAATGTCAAAAAACGCAGGACTGGGGGCGCCCTGCGTTTTATACTGGAATGCAATCCTGAAATGTTATTTGTCTTTTTTCTCGGCTGGCTTGGGAGCTTCTTTTTTTTCTGCTGGTTTCTCAGCGGGCTTCTTCTCTGCTTTCTTTTCAGCCGGTTTGGGCACCGGTTTCTTTTCTTTTTCAGGTTCCGGCTTTTTCTCAGCAGTCTTTTTCGCTTCCGGTTTCTTTTCTACTGGTTTGGGAAGTTCTGGCTTTTCCGCTGCAACCGGTTTGGGTTCTTCGGGTAAGCCGATGACTTCCAGGCCGGTGATCTGTTCCTGCAGCGCCAGTCCCGCGGGACGAGTGACTTTGGTCTGCCAGACATAAAGGCGTTTGAGCTTTTTCAGTGCGCTCAACTGGGAAAGACCTGCGTCTGTGATTTCGGTGCCATACAGATTCAGATATTCCAGATTGGGAAGCTGCTGCAGATGTTTGAGACCGGCATCATTCACCTTGGTTTTTTCCAGATGCAGGTGGGTTAAAGCTTTCAGATGCTGCAGTTGTGCCAGTCCGGCGGAAGTCACTTCTGTGCCACGCAGATTGAGTGAATCGACTTTCGAGAGCCCAGCGAGGGTTTTGAGGGTTTCATCGGTGATTTTCTGGTCTGACAGGTGGAAGGCAATTTCGAGTCGGTCATCATTTTGCGCCAGTTCCAGAACGGACCCTCCAGCGGCGATGATTTTGGCTTTGGCCTGCTCGGTAGCGGGATCTGGTTTTTTATCCTCGGCTGACAGGTTAGCAACCTGAGTGATCGAGATAACGGAAATCAGCGCGACAGAAAAAAATCTCATTTTACCTATCCTTACTTTCTCTGTTGTTCATCGGATTTGGTGTCAAAGTGGGTAGCACATCACGGTCTGGCCAATCAGATCGACCGGTATCCTGAGTGAGTGATGTGCATTAAATCAATATGTGACATGGAGATACACCCCAATTTATCAATTCAACTGATCTTGATGCATTTTATCAGGAGAAACGGTCGTACGGAAAGACTCAACTCTCAAAATGTGTCCTTCTGCTTAGAAAATCCCCCCTTTTGTATATTGAGCCGGCAAAGCAGAAATGGTCTCGATTCAAATCCAATAATCCATTAACCTTCCGCCCGCGGAAGTTTCTGTTAATAGAATAGTAAAGTCTGAACTGGAAAGAATTAATGTCATCTGCTTCTCCTTCAGTCCCTCGAGATACCCTGATTCATGGTCTGGGACGTGGAGTTATTAATACGGTCTGCCTGCTGGGGGATCTGTTTCTGTTTGGCTGGGAAATGCTGGGGTGGATTATTACCCGGCTGCCTCCCCGGAGCAATCTCTGGTCGTGCATGTACCATATCGGGATTCAGAGTATTCCCGTGATCCTGATCACAGGTGGATTCATCGGCATGGTGCTGGCAGTCCAGTCGTATGATCAATTTAAGTTAATGCATCTGGAAAATCAGATTGGTGCCGTGATCGCCATTTCGCTGGTGGAAGAACTGGGACCGGTATTGGCGGCGATCATGCTGGCCGGTCGTGTGGGAACTTCGATGTCGGCGGAACTGGGAACGATGCGTGTGACCGAACAGATCGATGCATTGCGGGCGCTGGGAGCAGACCCGATTCATTATCTGGTGGTTCCCCGATTTCTTGCCTGCTGTTTACTGATTCCACTGCTGACAATTGTGGCCGACGCGGTCGGGATTCTGGGGGGCTGGTTTTTCAGCACGCAAATTTTAGGCGTAGATTCCTTTTATTACTGGCATTATTCCGAACAGTTTGTGTATGCCTACGATGTGATGGGGGGCATCTTCAAGAGTTTCTTCTTTGGTGCCGCGATTTCACTGATTTCCTGTCACCGGGGCTTTCACTGTGGTGCAGGTGCAGAGGGAGTGGGTAAGGCGGCGACTGAAGCGTTTGTGTATTCCTTTATTGTAATCATGATTCTGGACTTTCTGCTGGGGGTCACGATTGTGAACTTCTATCACTTCATGCAGTCCGTTTATCCAGGGGTCCTCAGATAACGCCTCCGTTCGAAATCGAACAGAAAAATTTATACCATGAATGATCGAACCGCCAACGAGGGATATGTGATTGAACTGCGGAATGTGTCCCGCCAGTTCGGGACACAGCAGGTGTTGCGCGATGTTTCATTTGGAGTGCGTCGCGGCGAAACGCTGGTTGTGATCGGCGAGAGTGGATGTGGCAAGAGTGTGACCATGAAAATGATCATGAACCTGCTGCAACCTTCCCAGGGCGACGTTCTGTGGAATGATCGTTCGATTGCTGATCGCAGTCCGCGCGAACTGCATCGGGATCGATTGCGGATCGGTTACTTGTTCCAGGGAGCAGCCTTATTCGACAGTCTTTCCGTTTATGAAAATGTGGCCTTCGGATTGAAACAGAATACGCGATTAAAAACAGAAGAGATCGATCAGATCGTAGTCGAACGATTACGGGAAGTGGGACTGTCTGAAAGTATCAGTCAGAAAAAACCGGCTCAACTTTCCGGAGGGATGAAGAAACGGGTCGGCCTGGCCCGGGCACTGGCGATGACACCTGAAGTCATGCTGTATGATGAGCCCACCACGGGGCTCGATCCGGTCATGACTGATGTGATTAATGAGCTGATTCTGCAGACACGTGCCAGTCGTCCGGTAACCAGTATTGTCGTGACACATGACATGAGCACTGTTAAGAAGGTCGCTGATCGGATTATCATGCTGTATCCACTGGCCCGATTGAATGCCACGGAAGATCAGATTGTGTTCGAGGGGACGGCAGAGGAAGCGTTTCAGTCTGACTTGCCCCGGGTGCATCAGTTTGTGCATGGCGAGGCCGGTGACCGGATTCGTGAACTGGCCGAAGCCAGCTGATCCAGATTGTTCCGAGACAGAGAAAAGTAATTTTTAAAACCAGACCAGAGTAATTGATCTCAAGGATGAGATCAAAATAGAGGTTATTTATGACGGACCGCCAGATTCAATTTCGTGTAGGACTGTTTGTGATTTCTGCAATGATCACGGGAGCCGGAATGATTTTTCAGTTCGGCCAACTGGAAACACTGTGGAAGAAAAAATATACGATCGCCATGAGGTTCGAGTCGATTTCAGGCGTGCATCAAGGTACCCCTGTCGTGCGCCACGGGATCCGGATTGGTGAAGTGGATAAAATTATTACCAGTGACAGTAAACCGGGAGTAATGCTGCTGGTGAATATCAGCGAGTCCCAACATCTGCGCAAAGATGCCAGTCCGCAGATCGTCAGTTCGATTATGGGGGACTCGAAAATTGTAATCGAGCCCGGCGTCAGTTCCGAATTCCTGAATCCCGGCGACCGACTGGTGGGACGTGAGTCAAGTGATCCGATGGAGATCGTCTATCGTATGGAGCAACAGGTGACCAAGACCCTTGATGCGTTTTCCACGACCAGTAAAGAATGGGAAAAAGTAGCGAGTAATATGAATCGCCTGATGGAGACCAAGGAGGGCAACCTGGACGTGGTTATCGAACGGGCAGCGACTTCCCTGGAAGAGTTTTCGCTGGCGATGCGTAAGATGAACCAGATGATGACCAGTGTGAATCACCTGGTGGCCGACCCCGTGCAGCAGGAAAATCTGAAACGTTCAATGGCTGCCATGCCGGCCATGATTGAAAGTACACAACGCACGATTGCGTCAGTCGAAATTGCGGTACAGAAAGCCGGGCAGAACCTGGATAATCTTTCCCAGGTGACCGACCCGCTGGCAAAGCACAGTCAGTCGATGGTGGTTAAAATGGATCGCAGTCTGACCCGACTGGACGCCATTCTGGCAGAGTTGAATTCCTTCTCGCGGGCGTTGAATGCGGGGGATGGCTCACTGAAAAAATTCATTTCGGATCCTGAGCTCTATCGGAATATGAACCGTTCCGCCAGCTCACTGACGGTGTTGTTGAATAACCTGGAGCCGATTGCCCGGGACATTCGCATCTTCAGCGATAAGATTGCCCGCCATCCGGAAGTGCTGGGTGTGAGTGGCGCCATGAAAGGGAGTTCAGGATTGAAGGAAGCCGGGGACCAACCTCAGCAGCAACCTTCCCGAGTTCGCCAGTCCGGGTTCTCGTTTCCTTCTTCAAAAGGCCCCTAGCCAAGCGGCCTTTCCAGCAGGTCACTCGCTGATTGAGGTGGCTTTGCTATCTGATGGTACTGTCGGCTTTTCATCTCCGCTGGCTGCTGCGCAACTGGTAAAATGACGCAGATTTTCCAGGCTGGAAATTCAGCAGGAGCTGATGCGCAGATCAGTTATCGCCTGAGTGTCTCCCCGCAGCAAGAAGATTGGAATTTCGATACTGAATTCCAGGTCGGTTGACTTTGATAAGTGCGAGACTGTCCTCAGGCTGGTGTGACCCGGACCGAGTTAGAGCGTAAAAGTGGTACAGAAAGGGTTTGAAATGGGTCAAAAATGACAGAAATATGAGTGAATGGATGCTGTCTGAAAAGTCCAAAATTAAGAAAAACGCCTTGTTTTCAGGGACTTGTAGTGGTGAAGAAACGGCAGGTGTGAATGAATTCTCAGATTGTGAAAAAAAGAGCAACGCGCGCGACGCATAAAACAAGGGAAGTATGCTGAATGCCAGGAGCGGGTCAAGTTGAATGTTTTCAGCGGAAATGGAACTCTACTGGTCATATGTGTTACTGAAAAGAGAGCCCAACAGAGGCTCTCCCTTTGTTCAAGAAATTCTGGTTATGCGAATAAGAAGAACGGGTTTGGAAGTCTTAATTGTTTGTTCATTAAAACTTAACAAAACCTTGTATTATTTTGCAAAAGTGTCATTTTCTCCCCGGGTTCTATGTTCGGAACCACAATCTGACACAATGTCCTGCTTTCCAGTTTCACAGAGGGACTCGTGCGTACATCCTCATCGCGGCGTCTATTTCTTAAATCAGCAATTGCTGCTCCGGCAGCTGGTACTGTCTTTTCTCGTTTTCTGTCAGCAGTCGAAGCCAAAGGGCTTGAGAAAAGTGATTCTGGTCTGAACCCGGTCCGGGATGAAACAACAGGATTGCCTTTATTAAAGTTGCCTGAAGGGTTTCGGTACCAGTCATTCGGCTGGGTAGGGGATGTGATGTCTGACGGTGTAATCACGCCGGAAGGTCATGATGGGATGGGAGTGATTTCCCAGACCGGTGATATCGTAACGCTTTGTCGAAATCACGAAATTAAGGGGGCGAAAAGTTTTGGTCCGGCGGAATTGACCTTTGATTCCAAGGCAGGCGGTGGTTGTGCCAATCTGCAGTTCAATATCAAATCCGGGAAGTGGTTGAGGAGCTGGACGAGCCTGGCAGGGACCGTACAGAACTGTGCCGGCGGACCGACTCCCTGGGGTACCTGGCTCTCCTGCGAGGAAACAGTGATAGGCCCGAAGGAAAGTTTCCGGGATGTGCAGTACGAGCATGAAAAACATCATGGCTGGGTCTTTGAAGTTCCTGCAGAAGGGAAAGCTACCGTAGAACCTCTGCAGGCATTAGGGCGTTTCGTCCATGAAGCACTTGCCATTGATCCTGCGGAAGGCACGATCTACGAAACCGAGGACCGTGACACCGCCGGTTTTTATCGCTTCCTGCCGAACGAACCTGAGGTGCTGACGAAAGGGGGCCGTCTGCAGATGATTAAGATCAGAGGAAAAGATGATCTGCGAACCGGTGCCAGAACTGGAATTCGCTACGAAGCAGAATGGGTTGATATTGAAGATCCCCTGCGTCGTAATACGCCGGGCAAAGAAGACGGTCTCGGAGTCTACTCGCAGGGAAAAGACAAAGGCGCAACGACCTTTGGTCGTCTGGAAGGCTGCTGGTTTGGCGATGGTGTTGTCTACTTTAACTGCACTAATGGAGGCGAAGCCGGACTGGGTCAAGTCTGGTCTTATTCACCCAAAGCACAGACTCTGGAGCTGGTATTTCAATCACCGCGCCACGAGATTCTGGACAGTCCGGATAATTTAACAGTCAGTCCCCGAGGCGGTCTGATTCTGTGCGAAGACGCTGATTTGAAACCTCTGCGTCTGCACGCCCTTTCGCGTAAAGGAGAATTGAAGACAGTCGCCGTCAATAATATTCAGTTGAAATCGGGTCAGCACGGGGCACTTGCTGGTGATTTCAGCGGTGGGGAATGGGCGGGGGCCTGTTTCAGCCCGGATGGAGAATGGCTGTTTGTCAACATTCATGATCCCGGAGTGACGTTTGCGATCACCGGCCCCTGGGAAGAGCTGGGCGTGTAGTCGAGTGGGCTGTCGTAAGAGCTGTGAGAGAGTGTTTTATGCTTTTCTGAAGGTCTAGGCTTTCATACGGGAAGTGTGAATTGTAAACTGGACAGCACGAAGAACCTGTATTCTTTCGCCTCTGGTTTACTGATTCTTCCTTGTTTTAAGCACTTCACCAGAAAGACGGTTGGTCTCAGAATCGCGTCATGTCTCTCAAGAACTATATCAAGAACGACCTGGAAATTCGCTTGCGGAGCGGTCAGGAACTACCCGCCCAACTGACTCTGGAATCGCTGGCGGAACATTACCAGGTCAGTTTCTCGCCGGTTCGAATCGCGTTGGCAGAACTGGTAGAGGAAGGTCTGCTGCAGAAAGGTACGAACCGCAGACTGGTTCGAAATGCAGAGCAGATCAAACCTCTCAAACAGGGGCAAAGTTCCGCGCTACCGGAGCCGCCGGCGGATATGTTTGAAGTGATCACGAATGATTTTGTGAAGCTCAGCCTGAAAGGAGAGCCGATCGATATCCGTGAGGAGGTGACTGCCCGCAGATACAAAATCAGTCGTTCTTCGTTGCGGATTATCTTAAACCGCCTGGCGGGGACCGGCATTCTGGATCATATTCCGCGACGTGGCTGGCGGCTCAGACCGTTTCGCCAGGAAGACATGCAGGCCTTTCTGGAAGTTAGGGAACTGCTGGAGCTTAAAGCCCTGGAACTGGCGAAGCCTCATCTTAAGGAAGCAGACCTGCAGAAGATCCTGGACGGTAATGTCATTCCACAGTCTGCGAGAGAAGACGTACAGATCGATAATTCTTTACATGAATATCTGATCGAAAAAGCGGGCAATTATTACATCAAAGACTTTTTTCAGCGACAGGGCAGGTATTATGATATCCTGTTTGACTGGGAAGATCAGGACCGGGAAACCGCTATTGAAACGGTCAGGCAGCATCAGGCTATCCTGACAGCTTTAATCGAGAAGGACTGGCGGTCGGCACGTAAGGCATTGTCCTATCATATTCGGGATAATCATCCGATTTTGAGTAAGATCATTAAGGAAAAATAAATCCGACCCATCTCTCGCGCCAGGTTGTATTTTTCATTTGCTTAAGAACGCCGTTTCTGTCTGAGACAAAAGAAGTAGTCAGATGAGTGAATATTCCTCTGCAGAAATACGCGAGAAAGTCGACGAAGTCTACCGGACGGATTCACGTCGTGTCTTTGCGACGTTGGTTCGTCTGATTGGTGATTTTGATCTGGCTGAGGAGGCGATGCATGAAGCTTTTGCTGCTGCGGTCGAACAGTGGGACCGTGATGGAATTCCTGCCAATCCCCGATCGTGGCTGGTATCAGCTGGGCGTTTTAAAGCCATCGATCATATTCGCCGTCGTGTCCGCTTTGATGAAGCACAGCTTGAAGTGGCACAAAGACTGGAAGGCATCGCCGGTCTGAATGCCGAGAAGTCGGATACTGAGGTCGAAGATGACCGCCTGCGGTTGATTTTTACCTGCTGTCACCCGGCGATTGCACCTCAGGTACAGATTCCGCTGACCTTACGCGAAGTGTGTGGCTTGTCAACGGAGGAAATCGCCAGCGCGTTTCTGACTTCGCCTTCCACAATGGCGCAGCGAATCGTACGGGGTAAGTCGAAGATCCGTGATGCGGGCATTCCCTATGTTGTGCCCAACCGGGCTGATTTGCCTGAGCGGCTGGATGCTGTGCTGACAGTCGTGTATCTGGTTTTCAACGAAGGCTATTCAGCTTCGTCAGGCGATTCTCTAACACGTAAAGATTTATCCGAAGAGGCGATTCGACTGGGCCGTCTGCTGCTGGATCTGCTGGAAGACCCGGAAGTGAAAGGCTTACTGGCGTTGATGTTGATCCACGAATCGCGTCGTGAAGCCCGTTCGACTACTGACGGAGATCTGATTCTGCTGGAAGATCAGGATCGTTCGTTATGGGATCAGGAAAAGATCCGGGAGGGAACAGCACTGGTGGGGCAGGCGATTGCCTCAGGTGAAGTAGGCAGTTATACGATTCAGGCGGCAATCGCATCCGCCCATGCAGTCGCTTCACGCAGCGCGGAGACTGACTGGTCACGTATCGTTTCCTGGTATAATCTGCTGTTACAGGCCAATCCAACGCCGATCATTGAATTGAACCGCGCCGTGGCAATTGCGATGCGTGATGGTGCAGAAGCCGGTTTGCAGTTAATTGATGCGATTCTGATTCGCGGAGATCTCAAGGAGTACCATCTGATTTATGCTGCCCGCGCTGATCTCTGCAGACGACTGGGGCAGATTGAGGCAGCCCGAGCCGCTTATGGGAAAGCACTCTCCCTGACGAATCAGACAGCAGAATCTCGGTTTCTGGAAAAGCGCCTGCAGGAACTGACGCACATCCAGGCTCAGTCTCAGTAAAGTCATCGATTCGTAAGAGAATGCTGTTGCTGGTTTTATGTGGATGTGATTCCCTGTCGAAAGAGTCTTATTCTCAAAATGAAAAATGTTTCTGCCTGAATGTCGATTTCGCCGGGGCACGTTCGACTACTGGGTAAGTAAGGTATTTAATTCTCAGCAGAAGTAAATACGGTTTATCATATTTCAGATGATCAATGGAGCGAGAACATGAATTCAGCAAAACAGAACACAGACGTCAAACCTGTTCCGGAAGGCATGCATACGGTCACACCACATCTGGTCTGCGACGGTGCGGTCGATGCGATGGCATTTTATGAAAAGGCCTTTGGTGCAGTCGAACAAATGCGGATGCCTGGACCGAATGGAAGGCTGATGCATGGCTGTATCAAAATTGGTGATTCGCAGGTAATGCTGGTGGATGCGAACAGCGATTGTGGCATTCAAGGTCCCAAAGAATTGAGCGGTTCACCTGTGACACTGCATCTGCAGGTGGAAGACGCAGATGCGTTGATCGAGCAGGCAGTCGCAGCGGGAGCCACATTGAAAATGCCTGTGACTGATATGTTCTGGGGAGATCGTTACGGGCAGGTGGAAGATCCGTTCGGGCATTGCTGGGCGATCGCGACACATGTGCGTGATCTGAGTCTGGAAGAAATTCAGGAAGGTATGCAGTCGATGTTCAGCCAGGGTTGATTTTTCTATTGTCTGTTTTCAGCTTCTTTATTACTCCAGTCATCAGGAATCTGGATCATGTCCAAGGTGCAGAAAATTACGCCATTTTTCTGGTTTAATGACAATGCCGAGCAGGCGATGGAATTCTATCTGTCGGTGTTTGAAAACTCAAAGAAACTGAATGTCAATTATTACGGCGCAGGAGGCCCGGGACCTGAGGGGTCTGTCATGGTAGCTGCATTTGAACTGGAAGGTCAGCAGTTTCTGGCCTTGAATGGCGGCCCCCGATTTCAATTTACCGAAGCGATTTCATTTGCTGTGAACTGTGATACCCAGGGTGAAATCGATGAGCTGTGGGAAAAGTTATCTGCAGGTGGAGAGCCGGGGCAGTGTGGCTGGTTGAAAGATCAGTTCGGACTCTCCTGGCAGATCGTTCCCAGTATATTGCCTGAGTTGATGTCAGATCCCGATCCTGCTGTTCCCGGGCGGGTGATGCAGGAATTGATGCAGATGGCAAAACTGGATATTGCACGTCTGCAACAGGCTGCGGCTGGAGAGTCATTGTAATTCAATAAATTTCACGATCAGATCATATACATTTCTGGGGAGAAAAAGATGAAATTTGTCTGTCTGGGCTACTACGATGATGCAACCATGGAAGGCAAAACGGAAGCTGAAATGGCAGGATTCATGGAAGAATGTTTTGCTTACGATGACGAACTCAGACGAGGCGGTCACTTTATCGGAGGCGAAGCGTTACAGCATGCGGAAGGGGCTGTGACACTGCGGATGAAAGGAGGGCAGGTGGATGTAACCGATGGGCCATTCGCGGAAACCAAAGAGCAGATTGGTGGTTTGCTGTTTCTGGAGGCCCGGGATTTGAATCATGCCATTGCTCTGATGTCAAAGCATCCAGGTGTTCGTTTCGGGCCTTTTGAAATCCGGCCTGCGAATGATGAGATCAACGCTTTAATTAAGGCACGTGATACTGCTGCCGGGAATACCTGAAAGGCAGAGATCAGAAAGTCACTTTTTATTAAACTGACAAAAGGATAGTACGATGTTTGAAAAACCCCAGGCGGAACATAGCTGGCTGGAGCCATTGCTGGGAGACTGGTTGACGGAAGCGGAATGCCAGATGGGGCCGGGAGAGCCGCTGCATAAGTCAACAGGTGAAACCAGGTGTCGCTCAATGGAGGGAATGTGGTATCTGTTGGAAGGCAGTGGAGAGGAACCCGAGGGAGGCCGCTGGTCAACGCTGATGACTTTAGGCTACGATGCGAAAAAGAGTTGTTACACGGGAACATTCGTCGGGTCCATGATGACGCATCTCTGGCTATACACCAGTGGTATTATTTCGGAGGGTAAGAAGCTCATCTTGAATACAGAGGGACCGAATTTTCACGGTGAAGGGATGACGTCTTATAAAGACATAATTGAACTGGTCGATGATTCACATTGGATACTCACAAGTGAAATCCTGACTGATGAAGGAAAGTGGCAACAGATAGTGACTTCCCACTACCGTCGAAAAACCTGAGTGGAGCAGCCTGGTTATGAAATTTATGTTACTGGTTTATGCAGAAGCAGATGCCTGGGAAGCAGAGGCACGGAAGCTGGCGACTTTGGAATCGGTCGCTTTGTGTCATGAGTTGGATGCGGAAGGACAATATTGTTCCGCTGCTCCCTTGAAACCTGTGACGACCTCTGTGAGTGTGCGAGTTCGTAAAGGAGAGGCACTTATCACTGACGGTCCCTTTGCCGAAACGACAGAGCACCTGGGAGGTTATTTTCTGGTGGATGTAAAAAATATAGATGCTGCCATCGCAGTCGCACGTCGTATTCCCGGAGCAAGAGTCGGTACCGTTGAGGTGCGTCCCGTGGTTGAACTTACTGATCTGCCTGAATCGAGATCATAAAACAGGATTCAATTTGACGTGAGTTATTGATTTTTATCGAAGTACTAAAGGTAAATACGATGAAATATATGCTGCTGATTTATGGTGAAGAAAGAAACTGGACCGAAGAGGAACGGTCTGCCTGCATGGAAGAATCGATGCAGATTTGTCATGAGTTGAATGACAAAGGCCAATACCTGGCGTCTTCGCCATTACATCTGGTTTCGACGGCTACCAGTGTGCGGGTTCGTGAGGACCGCCGCATTGTGACAGATGGTCCATTTGCAGAGACCACCGAACAGCTGGGGGGATATTATATTATAGATGTCGATCATCTGGACGAGGCGATCGCGATTGCCAGTCGTCTTCCACCGGCGAAGAAAGGGACTGTGGAGATTCGGCCCATTTTCGAGTTGCCGGAAATCCCAGTGAAAAAATAGACCGCAATGTCGAATCCGATAATGAATGTTCGATAATCGAACAGCAGTCGTAACAGATAGCAGTTCCGAGATGAACAGAGAGGGAAATCAAATGAAAGTCATGGTAATAGTCAAGGCCACTCCCAGTTCAGAAGCAGGTGAAATGCCGAGCGAACAGTTGCTGACCGACATGGGGAACTTTAATGAAGAACTGGTCAAAGCAGGAATCATGCTGGCCGGAGAAGGGCTGCACCCCAGCTCGCGCGGTGCCCGCGTTCGTTTTTCCGGTACCAATCGTACGGTGATTGATGGTCCGTTTGCAGAGACGAAAGAGCTGGTCGCCGGGTTCTGGATCTGGCAGGTGGATTCGATGGAAGCAGCGATCGAGTGGGTGAAACGCTGTCCCAATCCCATGTCTGAGGAGTCGGACATTGAAATACGGCCCATCTTTGGACCGGAAGATTTCGGCGATGAATTTACTCCGGAGTTACAGGCACAGGAGGATCGTATCAGGGAAGCCGCGGAGCGGTTGAACTCGGAAGAATAATTATCGTGATTCTCGAGTTTTATTGTTTCAGCGAACGAGAAATCAATCAGTCAATCATCACTTACATTGGATTCTGGAGTTGAGATGTCGAAAAAAGTATTCATAAACCTCCCGGTCAAAGATCTGGAGAAGTCGATGACATTCTATAAAGCATTAGGATATTCGATTAATGAAAAATGGACAGACGAGACAGCTGCGAGTGTGGTGATCAGCGAGGAAATTTATGCCATGCTGTTGACTTATCCCAAATTTAAGATGTTCACGCCCAAAGAAATATGTGATGCGACAAAAAGTACGGAAGTGCTGGTGGCATTATCCTGTGAGAATCGGGACCAGGTAGATGAACTGGTAAAGAAAGCTGTTGCTGCTGGAGGAAGTACTTATAATGAACCCCAGGATCATGGCTTTATGTATGCACACGGCTTCCAGGATCCGGATGGTCATATCTGGGAAGTGTTCTATATGGATCCTTCTGCAGCTGAGTGAATTTCAATCGCGTTCTTAAACAAAACGATGTGGTTCTCTGTTTGATGTATATGTTTTGATCTGTTTATCACTGCTTCCCGACTCCCAACAAGGAATTGAACATGAATGACGCCATATCCACACCGAGTCAACGCCCTCATACCGCACTGGTCTGGATAGGTCGTCTGATTGCTGCTGCCATGGCTTTCCTGTTCGGAATGAGCGGAGTGATGAAACTTAAAGGAGGCCCTGAACTGGCAGAAGGCATGGCTCATCTGGGGCTGCCCGACTCAATGGTGGTTCCGCTGGCGGTTCTGGAACTGGCCTGCCTGGCACTGTATCTGCTTCCCTGGACGTCGGTGCTGGGAGCCATTTTATTGACCGGCTATCTGGGTGGGGCGATCTGCACACACTGGCGAGTCGGCGACCCTTTTGTCGTTCAGGCGGGACTTGGCATACTGGTCTGGCTCAGTCTGTTCTTGCGCGACAAACGATTGTGGAAACTCATTCCCTTTCGCTCACTGAAATAACCGTTGAGAGTGAAACTTCGCATTCAGAAATCCTGGAGCAGTTAATCTCTGTTGAGTGTTGAGAGGTCTTTGAACGGCTTTTTAAAGGGCCTGTCAGCTGTGTAGCGGTGTGATGTCATCCACGAAAATTCGCGCTGATTGATATTGGCGGGGTCCGGTTCAGGCAGGGCAACGCCGTCTGCCTCGACATAGGCAGTGCGTACGATTCGTACCGGTTTTGCAGCGGGGGGCGCAAGTTCATAGTCGGTTCCTTTTGTCAAGAGAAGCCAGCTGTTTTCACGAAACCCGGAACGGAGCCGTTGGCGGGCGGTGGTGATGAAATTCTGTTTTTGTTGCGGTGTTAAATCGCTTGAGAACTGAATTGATTTAACCAGTTTCTGGGTTTCCGAAATATCATAACTGACCCAGCCATAAGGGGGCAGGAATGCTTCCATTTTACAATGAGATGGTGAGTTTTTGGGGTAAAGGGCCAGTCCATAGGTGACGCGCGTGGGATATCCCATGGCCCGTCCCATCGTTGCACATAAGCCATGGTAGTCACTGCAGTGCCCGCGTCGTTTGCTCAAGGCATGGTTGGCATCGGCCTGTAACGACGCGTTGATGTGATCGTAAGTCAGATTCTGGTCGATCCAGTTCATCGCCTGCGTCAACCCGTGGTTTTTCTTTTCTGTGGCTTTCCCGATCTGCTTCAGAACCTGTTGAAACTGCTGCTGATCCTGGATAGTTTGAGGCGTCAGGTATGGTGCGAACTGGTCGGGCCAGTTGGAAACGGTGGTGACAGTTTCCGGCTCAACTTGCCAGTTCAGGTTCCAGACCTTTGCCTGAAAGCGATGTGTTATAATCTGAGCGCCGTGTGGCTCGTGAAACTCAAAACAGGCAAAACGGTTTCCGTAAATCGGTTCACTGGAAATTTGAGGTTCGACATTCTTTGGAAAAGTGCTGAATAGACTGTCCTCAATTTTCTGAGCAGTATCTGACTGGGGGACCGGAACCCAGACTTTCAATAACTTGCAATGATATGGCGGGGTCACAATGATCGAGAATTCTACCTCATGAGTGACGGGCTCACTTTTTTTCGCGGTATAGGCTGTGTCAGGTTTTAATGGTGACGAAATTTCTGCAGGAATAGTGGTGCGGGGAACCAGATTGATGATTAGAAAGAATACAAATAGATAAGAATATGATTTGTAATGACACATAAAATAAACTCCCCGTCTCAGTCTGGTTCTGATACTCTAATATTGATAAGTTCTTTAGAATGATGGATTGTAATCCTTTAAAGGGGGGCAGGCAATAGTGGGAATCTCTATCTCGTGATTTTGATTATTCAGAACAGACGACCAAAGTGCTGACGGGTTGATGGGTGACATCCAGAAGCGAATTGATTAAGCTGAGGGGACTGTGTTATAAAAAGTCTCAATTTAAAATAAAGGAGTTGATCATGGCGATTAAACGAACAGGATCTGCAGTCTGGCAGGGGGGGCTTAAAGATGGCAAAGGAACCGTCTCAACCGAGAGTGGCGCGTTAACCGAACTGCCTTATGGCTTTTCCAGCCGCTTCGAAGGTGAGCAGGGAACGAACCCGGAAGAACTGCTGGGCGCTGCTCATGCGGGCTGTTTCTCGATGGCCCTTTCGAAGATTCTGGGTGATGCCGGTTTCACAGCCGACAAGCTGGAGACTTCGGCTGAGGTTTCTTTAAATCAGGTCGAAGGTGGTTTTGCGATTAACGCCGTTCACCTGACTCTGAAAGCCAGCGTTCCTGGTGCTGATTCAGCCAAAGTAGAAGAACTGGCCGGCATGGCGAAAGCCGGGTGCCCCGTTTCGAAATTGTTCAACGCCGAAATTACTCTGGAAGTAACTGTTGCCTAAGTAAATTCTGCTTTGGAAATACAAAACACCTCATCATTGAGAACTAACCAATGATGAGGTGTTTTTTTATGACTGGTTTTCGATAACAGTCTGTGGAGCAGTAACGCGATTTTCGTGTTCCGGGTCGGGCAGATTTCGACGGGTGGCCATTTTTCGCAGCACGACATAAAATACGGGGGTCAGAAACAGTCCAAATAGAGTGACTCCCAGCATACCGCTGAAAACCGCCGTGCCCAGTGCCTGTCGCATTTCCGAACCGGCGCCAGTGGCAATCACGAGTGGAATTACACCTAAAATAAAGGAAAAGGCGGTCATTAAAATTGGCCGTAAACGTAACCGGCAGGCATCGACGGCTGCCTGAAACGGACTCTTGCCTGTATCTTCTTCTGCTTTGGCGAACTCGACGATTAGAATCGCATTCTTACAAGCCAGGCCGATCAACACGATAAATCCAATCTGTACCAGAATGTTATTATCCATCTCTCGCAGCCAGATTCCAAAGACAGCGCACAACAGACAGAGCGGCACGATCAGGATAACCGCAAGTGGCAGGATCCAGCTCTCGTACTGAGCGGAAAGCGCCAGAAATACAAACAGCACACACAACGGGAAGATATAAACGATCGTATTTCCCGCGGCTTTCTGCTGGTACGCGATATCGGTCCATTCGAAGCCAAATCCCGGTGGTAAGGTTTCCCGGGCAATACGTTCCATGGTGGCGATGGATTGTCCCGAACTGAAGCCGGTCTTTGTATCTCCGTTGATATCAGCTGCCGGGTAAAGATTGTAACGGACGATTCGATCCGGAGCCGTTGTTTCACGGAGTGTGACCATTGATCCGAGTGGAACAATCGCGCCGGAGCTGCTACGGGTACGCAACCGGGCGATATCTTCGCGTTCATCACGATATTGATAATCTGCCTGTGCCGTTACGCGATACGTACGTCCCAGGAAATTAAAGTCGTTCACATAAGACGAACCAAGATAAATCTGTAAAGCGTCGAAGACATTACTGATGGGAACATCAAGCATGCGGACTTTAGTACGGTCGATATCAGCATAATATTGAGGCGTCCCGATCGTAAAGTTCGTAAATACCTGGACCAGTCCAGGTTCCTGTCTTGCCTGGTTAATCACTGCATTGGTGGCATCCTGTAATGCAATCATACCGGCGCCTGACTTATCCTGGATCTGCATTTTAAAGCCGCCCCCCGTTCCAATCCCACGGACAGGAGGTGGGGGAATGACGAATACGTTGGCATCTTCAATTACACTTACCCGCTTGCGGAGTTCTGCCAGGACTGTTTCGACCGATTGTCCTTTCGTGGCACGGAGCTTGGCGTCTTCGAGTACAGGGAAGATAGCGGCTGAGTTGGAGCTGTTGGCGCGCGTTGCCCCTGAAAAACCGACAAACGACACTGCATTTGAAACACCAGGTACTTCCAGTGCCATATCGGTAATCTGTCGTGTGACCTTATCGGTTCGATTCAGGCTTGCCCCGGGAGGTAATTGAATAGCAATAATCAGATATCCCTGGTCCTGCGCCGGAATAAAACCACTGGGAACTTTTGTAAAACCAAACCAGGTCAAACCCAGCAGTCCGACATACACAACCAGCATCAGGAAGCTCAAGCGTAATACACGTGCAACGATGCCTGCATAAAGTTCGCTGGTGAAATCAAACACTTTGTTAAACAGGTAGAAGGGAAGATCGCGCAGATAGACCAGGCCACGAATCAGACGGTAGCGGCTGGCTGAAGCCGTTTTATCAGCAGCCTTTCTGGGAGGGCGTAACAGCAACGCACACATTGCGGGGGTAAGCGTTAAAGATACAAATGTAGAAATAGCTGTCGAAACAGCAATGGTGATGGCGAACTGTCGATAAAACTGTCCGCTGATTCCAGCAATAAAAGCAGTGGGTACGAAGACAGCGATCAAAACCAGCGTCGTTGCGATCAACGCTGAACCGACTTCGTCCATTGCTTTTCGAGTTGCGTCTCGAGGAGAAAGCCCGGTCGCAATCAGTCGTTCGACATTCTCGACGACCACGATGGCATCGTCTACGACGATACCGATGGCAAGGACCAGTCCAAACAGTGAGAGGTTATTCAAGCTGAAGCCAATGGCATGCATGACGGCAAAAGTACCGACCAGTGAAATCGGGATGGCAATGGTGGGCACAATGGTGGAACGCCAGTTTTGCAGAAAGACAAATACGGTGAGCGTGACCAGCAGGCCTGCCTGCCAGAGCGTGGAGAAAACCTCGTCGATCGATTCTTCCACAAAAGCGGTCGGATTGTAAATGACTTCGTGTTTTAATCCGGGGGGAAACTGTTGTGAAAGTTCTTCGACTTTGCTGATGATGCGTTCTGCCGTCGCGACCGCATTTGAGCCGGGGCGCTGAAACATGGCCAGGGCGACGGCGTTTTTGTCGCCTAGATAGCTGCGGACGGAATAGTCGGTAGCCCCCAGCTCAATTCTCGCAACGTCGTTGAGCCGCACGAGACGTCCTTCCTCGCCTGTTTTCAGGATGATTTCGCCAAATTCTTCTGCAGTTTGCAACCGACCGAGTGTGTTCACATTTACCTGAAATGCTTCTTTGGTTTCAGGTAGTGGCTGTTGTCCGATGACTCCTGCTGCAACCTGAATATTCTGCTGGCGCATAGCCTGTACGGCATCACCGGGAGTCAGGTCGAGTGCTGCCAGGCGTTCTACATCCAGCCAGACTCGCATGCTGTATTGTGTTCCTCCAAAAACCTGAATGTCTCCTACACCGTCCAGACGGGACAGGACATCGCGAATCTGCAGGTAGGCATAATTACTGATATAGAGTTGATCCCGGGAATCGTCGGGTGAATAGAGGTGGATCACCATCATCAGGTCGGGCGAACTTTTGCGTGTGGTAACCCCGATCTGACGCACTTCGGCGGGAAGAGTTGGCTCTGCGATAGCGACACGATTTTGCACGAGCACCTGGGCCTGGTCAACGTCGGTTCCCAGAGCGAAGGAAACGGTCAGTGTCATAGAGCCGTCAGTCGTTGCCTGCGAATCCATGTAAACCATATTGTCGACGCCGTTGATTTCCTGTTCCAGGGGAGTGGCGACTGTTTTAGAGATTGTATCAGGTGTGGCTCCCGGATAGCTGGCACGGACGACAACCGTGGGGAGCGCGACTTCCGGATACTGCGCGACAGGCAACAGGAAGTAAGCCAGGCTTCCCACCAGTAGCACAACCATCGATAGTACGGATGCAAAAATGGGACGATCAATAAAGAAATGAGGGAACTTCATGATTTATTGACCCCCAATTGATCGAGCTGATGTTCGTGCGCCTGCCTGATAAATGTTTGAAGAAATTCCAGGTGGTGCAGGAGCAGAACGGCGCGAGAGCCATTTCTCTGGTGGTACTGGTTGATAATTATCAGGTAAACCGGATTCAGAGGCTGCTTTGAGTGTTTCCAGAGTGGGATCGACGGTGACGCCAGGGAATATGCGTTGCAACCCGTGTGTCACGATGAGTTCCGATCCGTCCAGACCGGAACGGATCACTCTTAAACCTTTGGCGATAGGCCCTAACTCCACGGCTTGTCGTCTGATCTGTTTCTCAGTATCAACCAGATACACATATTTTTCTGACTGATCACTGCCGATGGCACTATCGGGAATGAGAATAGAGTTTTGGCGACCACTGCCAGGCAGGCGGACTTCTGCGAACAGCCCGGGAGTGAGCCGGTCATCATCATTTGAGAAGATGGCGCGGCCGCGCATCGTTCCAGTATTGGGGTCAATGCGATTGTCTACAAAATCCATATGACCGATATGGGGGAATCCTTTTTCATCGATCAATCTCATATAGACCGGATTTTTAACATCCCGCGAGCTTTTACGGGTTCCTTCACGTGAGAGACGGGCATATTTAAGAAAGGCCTGTTCGTCTGCATCGAAATAACAATGGATAGGATTGACTGAGACGATATTCGTTAGAAGTGTCGATTGTTCTGAGCCTCCACTGATCAGGTTACCTTCCGTTACATAGCGTCGACTGATGCGTCCGCTGATGGGGGCCCGAATTTGCGTGTATTGTATATTTAACTCTGCTGCTTCCAGGTTTGCTTTCGCTGTTTCGATGGCTGCTTCAGAAGTTTTAATTCGGGCATTCGAGGATTCAATCATGGCATCGGCTGCTGCCAGGTTGGCTTCCGCCTGTAATTTTTCACTTTTACTGACATCGACATCATCCTGTGTCGTGGCGTTTTTACGTGCCAGTTGCTGAACGCGGCTCACGCGCTGATCCGCCAGCGTTAACAGGGCGGCGGCATCCGCTCGTTCCGCCTGTGACTGTTTCAGCAGTGATTTAGATTCAGCCAGCCTGGCATTGGCTTCTTCTAACCTTGCCTGGGCGGCGTTCAATTCTGCAACAAACGGGCGTGGATCAATAATCGCCAGCAGATCTCCTTTTTCGATCAACTGACCTTCTTCAAAATGAGTTGATTGCAGATAGCCGCTGACACGGGCCCTGACCTCAACAGCGTCAATAGCCGCCAGGCGTCCGGTGTATTCGTCCCATTCGATGACTGGCAAAACCAGGGGCCGGGCAGTGGTGACCTTTGCGGGAGGCGGAGCAACCGGAGGCGCGGCGTTCTCGTTACAGGCCGTTAAAGTCAATGTCTGAATTAATAATACGAACAATGTCACTCGCGACATTAGCTGTTCTCCATGGAGTCTGTCTGGGGGCTTAGAGTCAGCTTCCGATTGCCTAAATGAAACTCAGCAATCAGGACCGGTCTCAATATTTTTTGAGCACTTTGAATTCGAGGAATTCACATTGGGTTCAGGGGGATAGACCCTGGTTTCGATAACTGGTTCGGCTTAGAAGTTTATGGTGGCATTTTTAAAAGCAAATACCGTATCCGAGGTTGAAAAAGCAGTCAGGGGGCGCTGATTTCTGAATCATTCCCAAACGGCAGTGAAAAATATTTATATGTTGATATGATAGAATTCCAATGTTGAAACTTCCTTAATATAATAGAATTATATACTGACAGGTAAAAAATATACCAATCAACTTGGCGAGTCAAGTTCGATTGTGTACTATTCAGTAAGAAAAGGAGCAGCCTCAGTATGTCGGTTGGACGACCACGTGAATTTGATACAAATCAGGCATTAGACGATGCGTTAGATGTTTTCTGGCGAAACGGATATGAAGGTACGTCTATTCTGGAACTGACTGAGGCCATGGGAATCAATCGGCCCAGTTTATATGCAGCCTTTGGAAATAAGGAGGCACTGTTTCATAAGGCCATTGATCGCTATATGGAAATCCGTGCCTGCCATCTTCTTAGTGCACTGGACGAACCAACGGCCCGGGCAGTTGTGAAAAAACTCTGGAGCGGGAATATTGAGCTGATTTCGAACTCAAAAAATCCACGTGGTTGTTTTCTGGTACAAAGCGCCCTGGCTTGCGGAGATGCCGCGGAGTCCATTCGCAAGGAAATGGTTAAACGCCGGTCCAAGTGTGAGAAACTATTGTGTCAACGGTTAGAGCGTGCAATCGAGGAAGGGGATCTACCCGCCGATTCCAATGCCCAGCAGTTGGCTAAATATGTATCGACGGTGTCTTATGGGATCGCCGTACAGGCGGCAGGTGGAGCTGGGAGGAAACAATTGTGCGAAGTCGCTGATCTGGCTTTGCAGGCATTTCCGGACTGAGTAAAACTTCATCACAAATTCATCACAATGTAGTTGAGTATTCAAAACAGGACGCGCTATACTGTAGTCTTCTCTGGCTGAAGAGACATTTACAGAAACCACTTTTAATCACTCGCCTGAGGGAAAGAAATGTGATGAGTAACCTGAAACAGATTGCAGGGATTTTCTGTCTGCTTCTCTCTGGAACTGTTCTGCTACCTTCATTGTTGGCGGCTGAACCCGTTGAGGATCGAGCTCACAAACGCGTATTAATCATCGGTATGGATGGCACGCGGCCGGATGCATTGCTAAAAGCCAGGACTCCTGCATTTGACAGACTGATTCGTGAAGGTGCTTTTACCGATCAGGCACAGATATTAGGGAAACGTTATCAGAAAAACGATACAATCAGTGGTCCCGGGTGGTCGAGTATTCTGACCGGCGTCTGGGCCGACAAACACGGTGTGCACGATAATAATTTCAAGGGTAAGAACTACGAACTGTTCCCACATTTTTTCAAACGATTGAAGCGGGAGCGACCGGATACACAGACAGCATCGCTGGTCTCGTGGGAGCCGATTCATGAATATATTCTATCAGAGGCAGATATTGCAGAGGTCGAGTCACTACCTCGAGCAAAAAATCAGACTGCAGATCTCAGTGCCTCTGCTTCAAAGCTCAATATTAATACCCGGGATGGGAAATGGCATCACCTGCTGGCTGTTCGAAAACAGGATGTCTTGCAGTTATATCTCGACGGTAAGCAGATCGCTTCACTGTCTGGAATGAATCTGGATTTTGCGCTGGGCGGAGCCTTTTATTATCTCGGAAGAGATACCCGTACCGGTCAAACCTGTTTTCATGGACAACTGGATGATGTAAGAATCTGGAAACGGGCTCTCTCGGCGGAGGAAATCATCAGGTCGGCAAGGGGAACGGCTCAGGCAGATCAGTCTGTGGATCGACAGGGGCTGTTGACTGAGTACACGTTTGAATCTGTGTCTGAAAGTGAAGAAAAAATCAGACAGTTCTCTAACACAGCCGGTGGTGCGGGAGGATCTTTGCCAGCGAATGCGATTTCACCAACATCGGAACTCAATATCGTAAATTCTGAAGCCGGGTCTGAATCGCAGGCGTTCGATCTGGCTGCCGCAGGATCCAAATCGCATGGCTTGCGGATTGCTATGACAGAACCGTTTCGAGATGTCACGCGGTCAGACTTCACCATAGAAGCCCGTTTTAAAACGACGGATCAGGGCCGCAATATTCTTATGGGAAATTACGATGGAAAAGCAGGTGCTTTGAATCTGGAATTGCATCAGGGTAATACCGTACGGGTTTATGTTCAACCTCCTGATCCCCGTAATGCAGGGGCACTGGAGCGAGAAGGAGAACGGGATAAAATTATCGCTGCAAAGGCAGCACGCATCCTGAGTGAAGAGAATCCGTCTGCAATGTTTGTCTATTTTCATCAGACTGACGCGACAGGGCATGCGATTGGATTCAGCCCTGATGTTCCGGAATACGTTTCTGCCATTGAAAATGTGGATGCGTGTGTGAACACTGTTCTCAAAGCAATGCATTCCCGGCCCGATTATGAAAACGAGGACTGGCTGACGATTGTCTGTACTGATCATGGAGGTCTGAAACGCAGCCACAGCAACGGACACCAGGTGCCAGAAATTCGCAGGGTCTTTATGATTGTACATGGCCCGTCGGTGAAACCAGGGCGCATTCAGGAGCAGGCCTATCTGGTTGATGTGACAGCAACCGCACTGAAACACTTGCTGGGGAAAGTCGACCCACAGTGGCAGTTGGATGGCAAAGCGGTAGGATTGAAGGCGGAAAACTAAATTCGAGTTTGACGCAAAAAGGGGCTAAGTCGAAGAAACTGACTAAAGCCCCCCGGTTCTCATCGTTCAGCGATTGATCATTTTCATTGCCGCTTCGGGGTAGCGTTCGCCCAGAACATCGATTTCTGAGAGGGCACTGTCGATTTCGGCAAGATCACCTGCGGAGAGTTCGATGTCTGCCGCAGCGATGTTTTCCTTGAGGCGTTGCTGATTCGTGGTACCCGGAATGGGGACGATCCACGGTTTCTGAACCAGGATCCAGGCCAGTGCGATTTGTGCCGGAGTGGCCTGCTTGCGTTCTGCAATCCGGTTCAACAGGTCGATAAGGGCCAGGTTGGCTTTACGGTTTTCTTCAGCGAAGCGGGGAACCTTGTTGCGGAAGTCGGTGCTGTCAAATGTGGTTGATTCGTCGATCTTGCCGGTGAGGAAGCCTTTGCCCAGGGGGCTAAAAGGGACGAAACCTATGCCCAGCTCTTCGAGTGTGGGGATGATGGCTTCTTCCGGCTCACGCCACCAGAGGGAGTATTCACTCTGCAGGGCGGCGACCGGCTGGACCGCGTGGGCGCGGCGGATGACTTCGACACCTGCTTCCGAGAGGCCGAAGTGTTTCACTTTGCCTTCCGCGATCAGTTCTTTGACAGTGCCAGCGACTTCTTCGATTGGCACTTCCGGATCCACACGGTGCTGATAGAGCAGATCGATGTAGTCGGTCTGCAGTCGTTTGAGCGAAGCTTCGACGACGTTCCGGATGTGTGCGGGGCTACTGTCGAGACCGGTCTGTACTCCCTGGTCGTCAATGGCAAAGCCAAACTTCGTGGCGATGACAACCTGTTCGCGGACGGGAGAGAGGGCTTTGCCGAGGAGTTCTTCGTTGGTGAAGGCGCCGTAGACCTCGGCGGTGTCGAAGAAGTTGACATCCAGATCGACTGCGGCACGGAGCAGGGCGATACCATCCTGTTCTTCGACGGCGGGACCGTAGCCAAAGCTGAGACCCATGCAGCCAAGACCGAGGGAGGAAACTTCGAGACCGCTGTTGCCGAGTTGTCGTGTTTTCATGATTTTTCGCTTTCTATATTCTAATCACTGTTTGAGTGCTGTTTGTGGCTCTTTATCAAGCTTAGTCGTGTCGGAGAACAGATGCAATGACAGGTAACAGGGCGTATGAGTCCTGCGATGCAATATCGTATTACACACCTAAAGGGAACTCTCTTCAGCTGTTTACCCGCAAACAAAAAACACTCAAGGTACAAGAATTACCTCGACGCTGTTGGCAATATCGTAAGGCTTTTTTCCCTGTGCGGTTTCCACTTCACCAACGATTCGTATCGTCAAAATATAGCGACCTGGTGGAAATGGATCACCCTTAGGGTTATCAAAGTCGGAAGGCCCAGTCCAATTGTGCCCCTCCCACTCGAAAGAAATGGCATACACGCCTTTCTTGATTGTGCGGGCCGGTTTCTCGTTCTGTGGTCCAAGACCAAGATCCCGCAGCGAGTAGGATTGGCCATTACCCGAGATTTTCTCGAATGGAAACAAGCCACCTGGCCCCGGTCCGGACACAAGCCCATCGTCTTGTGGGCGTGGAATTACGTTGTAGATGTCTTGTTTGACACGAATCGTGTAATCAATGGTGATGCCCTTTGACACTTCAGCCAGGGAGAAATGATATGCCTTCTTTGAAAATTCGATGGAAATGATGTTATCGATCGATCTGTTTTTTGCAGTTTCGGGTAAGTCGAATGTGTCTGGGGATTTCCTTGAGCAGCCAGTTATAACGATGGCTAAAATGATTTTTGCGGCGGCACCTCTCGACGAAATCGTCATTTCTTCTTCCTTTGTGCGAACGAACCTGCGTGTTCGCGGTACTGAATGCGTCAACAAATATGACGTCGAAGCCGTAGGAAAAGTTCCAGGTATCAGCCATCTTTCGGGCCGCGAGCCGCTCCTGCTGTTGCTTTCTTTGAATAAGCAGGTCGCCCTGTCCGCTTCGGAATTTCCAAGATCTTTCGTAAATCCAACAACCGGTTTTATTAAGGCAGAGCCGATTGGAGCAAATCACTTCGAGAGCAGGCGACAACCGACAGAAATGTTGGTCCATTAAACCTGGGAGACAGAACGTCGTTTGACCTGTTCAAACAGACGTGAAACTCAGCGATTCCAAACAAAAAAAGCCCACCGCCGAAAACGACGATGGGCTTGTATGGTAAGTAAGTCGGGACGACAGGATTTGAACCTGCGACCTCTACACCCCCAGTGTAGCGCGCTACCAGGCTGCGCTACGTCCCGATTTGTGAGAAGCTCCGGCAGAATAGCTCAGAGTTCTATAACTTGCTGTTGATTCGCACTTTATCGCACGCTCGGACAAGAAATTCAAGATAACGGGGACACTTACCCGCTTTTGTGTGCAAAATAATTTTGTGCTTTCCGCAAATCTGTTGTTTTCACGGTCGATTTAGACTGTATCCGGCTTTGCCATAGCGTCCCCAGGTCGATTTGGATCAAGTATAATAGATCGAGACACGCTATGGTTAAACATGATGCGATCTAGACTATTGAAACATGGATTTGTGAAGAGGTTCGAAGATTTTCAGACGGTGAGCGTATTGTGTGTTCATTCTTAAGTTAAAATATATAAATGACTTACGGAAGTTGAGTGGGGTTTGGCATGGAGAAACTTGTCTTGGCAGAAATTCAGGATCGCAGTAAAATCTCCGCTCTTCTATCGGGTTTCCCGACCCGAGATCGAGTTTTGTGCCGTTCCCGTAATTTCTGATTCTAATAATCCATGTCCGATTCCTGTCTGTCCGATACCCCTGTTTTTTGGCGTGATACAGCTGCGAATACAAAGCGGCAGTGTCTGCTTGCGCTATTGGTTCTGCTGGCGTTTACGCAATCAGGCTGTGTACATCGGAGAATGACGATCCGTTCGATCCCCGCCGGGGCGCTGGTCAAAGTGGATGGAGATGAAATCGGCTATACGCCGGTCTCTGTCGATTTCACTTATTATGCGACTCGGGAAATCACGTTGACCAAAGATGGCTACGAAACGCAGACGGTGATGCAGAAGGTCAAAACACCCTGGTATCAGGTTTTTCCTCTGGATGCAGTATCAGACAACCTGCTGCCTTTTGAGGTGACCAATCGTCATGATTTCACCTACCAGCTGCAGCCCAAGGTGGTTGTGCCGACGGAAGAGCTGTTAAACCGTGGGAATATGCTGCGCAATGAGACCCAGATCGGGCAGTGACCGAAATCAATGCCGTTTCTGCTGCGCTGATTTTTTCAGCATAAATTTCAGAAGTGAATTACTGTCCTCATAGGATGTTGAATGTCCCTGTTGGGGACGATCAATTAACAGGATTCGTCTGTTTAGCTGTTTCAGTATCCGAGCCAGGCGACGCGCACTATCGGGAGGAACCAGCTCATCCCGACCGCCAACGGAAATACTGACGGGCATGGTGAACTTTTCCGGCCAGTATTCGGCACTTCGTTTTTTATATTCGGTGGGGATTTCCTGTTTGGTGCCTCCGAATGATGCCTGGATGGCGGGTTGGAATTTGTCATACTCCAGATGATTGGCTGTGGGATTCATCGCGGCGACCCCATCTATGAGTTCGGGATGTAGAGCTGCAAAGGTCAGGCTGGATGAACCGCCCATGGAACCGCCACACAGATAGACCTGACTGATCTGATATTGTTTTTTAAGATCCGCAATAATCTGGACGAGGTCTGCTTCTGCTTTGGGGCCCATCCAGGAAGTCCGGGCGCGATAGTCGGGAGAGACATACAACATCTGATGCTCTGCGGCAAAGTCGCGGGCTGCCTTACATTCGCCTCTCATCTCTTTCACAAACTGCCAGCGATCCGATCCGTGACCGTGTAAAGCAATCAGGACAGGATGAGGCTTCTGTTCATCAAAGGGTTTCGGCAACATGAGGACGTAGTGTTGCAGACTCTCATCACAGCTGGCGGTGAATGCAATGTCCTGAGGAGCAGACAGACTTTGTGCGAGGTCGGCTGCTTGAGTTGATGTGTTTATTAATAAACAGCATGCGATGTATGTTAAACCAGTTTGATATAGTTTCTGCTTGTCAATATTCATATTGGTCTGTGGTTTACCAGAAGAGTCCAAAAATGATCCAGAATGAAATGGCGATTAAGACCAGGGCGTACCAGTTCGGATTCAAGTATTGCGGCGTTGATTTTTTGAAGGGACTGATTTGGATATCCAGCAGTTCCTCCCGGCTTTCTGTGAGCCAGGTCTGTTCTTTGATTACGTCATCCTGTTTCAATACCAGTGCACTCTCTTTTTCCAGCCAGCCCCATTTAATCGCTGCTAAAAACATGGCAAGGGCAGTGACCAGCATCGAAGCCGGGAAGGCATACCATTTTTCGGTCAGTAACGGGCTGAATAGTTGATGGTCGACCAGTTCGCGGTCGATGAAGCCGAGTATTCCAAACGATGAGCCGGCGATCAGTCCCACCAGACCGCTCTGGCGAGGAACTCGAGAAAGAACTCCCAGTAGATAGATGGTAAACAGCGGCGTGACAAAAATCGGAATCAGTGTGCGAAATGCCTGGATCATATTGTCATAGCGAACAATGAAGGGGATATACAGGAAACCGATTAGCAGGATGCCAACAGTCGCCCAGCGAGTGACTTTAAGGTAATGTTTTTCCGTTTGATTGTTACAGATCCAGCATGCGTAGATATCGCGTGTAAATAATGCGGATAACGCAGAGCCGATCGAATCGAAGGTACTGATGGCAGCAGAGAGGATGCCGGCGACCACCAGTCCTTTGAATCCGGGGGCCAGAAACTGGTTGGCATAATACGGGAATAACTGGTCTGGAGCGGAGTGTGATGTAAATTCGGGGACCAGGACACGCCCCATGACACCCATCACCGTCGTGCCGATCATGATGGGCATTATCAGCAGACAGCCGAAGAGAGTTGCCATTTTCATATCCCACAACGAGCGGGCCCCCATCAGTCGCATGGTCTGCGTATGGTTTACGGTGTAATAACCCAGGCCAATGATCGACCAGCCCATGACGATCAGGTAGGGGGAAGTAGACTGGCTGTCCTGAAACTGTCCGATGTGCAGCCAGTTGATCAGTGGTTGCCCCTTGGGATCAGTTGACTCTGAGAGCTTTTGAACGGTGGCTGCCCAGCCTCCACTGGCTGACCAGACAGCAAAGAAAATCGTGATGCCGCCAGCGATCATGATCAGGCTCTGCAAGGCATCTGTCCAGACAACGGATGTCAAACCTCCCCAGGTCGTGTAGGCGGCGGTGAAAATGACGAGAAGTACGATCAGGGACCAGCATTGCAAGGGAGTGAAATCTAGAATTCCCTGCAGCATGAGATAGATTGACCAGATCATCAGGCCGAGCATGCTGGTGCGATACTGAATCTGAATCAAGGCGCTGATGGTGCGAATCGATTTTCCGAAGCGTGTTTCCAGGTATTCCGCGTTCGTGTAAAAGCCACCTTTGTAGAGTACCGGGACCACTACAAACGAAGCCAGGACAGCACCGCAGACACTGGCGAGTGTAAAGGCCGTAATGATGTGCATGCCATGATTATAAGCGTAACCGGTTAATGAGACGGCGTCAGCATTATCGACACTGGTAGCGAATATAGAGAGTCCGAGTCCCCACCAGGGAAGCGAACGCCCCCCCAGGAACCAGTCACTGCTGGAGTGGGTGCTGCGAGCCAGGTAAAACCCGAAGGCGATTACCGACCCATTCAGCAAGAACACGATCATCCAGTCCAGCCAACTCATTTGGGGGATCCCTTTTGCTTCGAAAACTGTGTTATGCAAATGTTTTCAGAACATCTGTTTCCACATCATGGGCGAGACAGAACAGGATATCGCCTTGACTGGTCAGGGTGGGGCCACGATGGGCTATGGCGATTCCCTTTGAAGGGGCGTGGATGATGGTCGGTTCTCGATCAGGGCGTTCCAGAAAATGGAGTGCCCCTAAGGGCTGGTCTACGGAGACATCCGCGCCGACATCGACGAAGCTTTCGAAGATACCTGATTCCGGGGCGAACAGATAATCTTCCGCGTCCAGAGCCTGAATCCAGCGAGTCGGTGGCAACCCCAGATCGGAACGCGATGTCTCTTCACCAGCGAGAACTTTCAGATGAATAAGCACATTCTTCAGTCCAGACTGACAGAGTCGATGTATGGCGGCGTTGGTGACCTCTCCACCTCCCATTTCTGTTGTGACGACGGTCTTGCCCATGTTTTCCGCTTCGACAGGCAACAATCCTTTGCCGGCGATGTCGGCATAGAGGAAGGAAAAATCGGTATTATAGGCTTCCGTTGCAGCCGCCATACGGCGGAGTTGTTCACGATTTTCGACCAGATGCATATGAGCGCACGGATAGAAATAGACGCCTCGTCCTCCTGTGTGCAGATCGATGACGACATCAACTCGCGGGAAGATTTCATGGGCCAGATAATGAGCCATGATCTCTGTGACAGTGCCTTCCGCATTTCCGGGGAAGCAGCGATTCAGATTTTTACCATCCAGGGGAGAGAGTCGAGTCGCAGCTTTGGCAGCGGGAATGTTGATTGCGGGGATAAAGATGATGCGTCCTGAAATTTCTTCCAGGTTTAACGATTTCATTAGTTTCATGATGGCGATCTGCCCGGGGTATTCATCCCCGTGATTTCCCGCCATCAGCAGTACGGTGGGACCGTCACCGTGTGCCATTGTTGAGATGGGAATCTGTAACTGTGCCCAGCCACTTAAATTGTAGGAGAAAGGGATGTTGAGTGTCCCCCATTGGATGCCGGGTTTATCGAAATCAATCCTGGTACTGATCGGAGATTGTGACATGTTGAAGCTTCTTATGATATGTGGGGAAACCGGTCTGATATTAGTTAGATTCAGCGACGATATGTGCTGCGACAAAATCTTCATTCAGAGTGATGCCAAGTCCGGGACGGTTGGGAACCTGAATGACTCCATTTTCTGCCTGTACTTTTTCGAGAGTCAACTCGTGACGGAGTGGTTCATCTTCGACGCAATCTTCGAAGATGAAGGCATCTTTGCAGGTGGCCAACCAGTGCAGGCTGGCGGCGACAGTAATCGGACTGGTATAACAGTGGTTGCAGGGACGGGCACCAATTTCCGCGACTCTTTGTTTCAGGTAACTGGCCTCAGTAAAACCATTGCGGGCCAGATCGATCTGATAGACATCCAGAGCCCGTTGTTCGAAGTAGGGGCGAAACGATTCGCGACCACACTCTTCTTCGCCGGCAGCGATGGGGACGGGAGAACGATCTTTCAGCCAGGCATAACCGGCGATGTCATGAGGAAACAGCGGTTCTTCAAGCCAGCCGATATTGTAATCGGAAAAAGCGTGTGCCCGCTGTAACGCGGTACGGGCGTCCCAGACACACCCGGCATCGATCAATAAAATCCCATCGCCCATCCCTTCGCGTGCTCCTGCGACCAGTTCAATATCAAGCTGTTCCGACTGTCCCATTGGTTCCCAGCCGAACTTGACCGCTGTGTAACCATTTTCTATCCAACGCTGGCCGATGTCACAGGTTTCCTGACCATCCTTACCAAACAGGATCGAAGCATACGCCTGGAATTCGGTGTGATATTGTCCTCCCAGCAAGCGATGAATGGGTTCTTTGAAATGCTTGCCTTTTAAATCCCAGAGTGCCATATCAATGGCTGCCATCGCGGTGATCGTGACGCCGGTTCTGCCGAAGTACATGGTATGGCGATACATTTTCTGCCAGAGACGTTCTGTTTCGAGTGGGTTTTCACCGATCAGCAACTCGCGCAATCCACAGGCGACATTGTGACTGTAGGGAGCGTCAATGATTGCTTTGACGACTTCCGGAGAAGAGTCGGCTTCTCCGATGCCTTCCAGGCCTGTATCTGTTTTAATGCGAACCAGTACCGAATCCTGACAGCTGGCTGTTTTGTTGGTGACAGAACCGGAACGTAAAATCTGACAGGTGATTTGTTCAATTTTCATTGATGTTGAGAGCCTTGGCTGAAAAGAACTATGGGAACAGTAAATTAAGAGATCATCTCTTTGACGACGCGTCCGTGAACGTCAGTTAAACGGAAGTCTCGACCGGCGTAGCGATAGGTGAGTCGTTCGTGATCGATGCCGAGCAGGTGCAGCATGGTCGCATGCAGGTCGTGTACATGAACTTTATTTTCTGATGCTGCGAAGCCGGTTTCATCGGTGGCGCCGTGGACGTATCCCCCTTTGACACCACCACCGGCCATCCACATGCTGAAGCCGTAGTGATTGTGATCGCGTCCGCTCATCGAGGGGAGTTCAGCGACCGGTGTTCTGCCAAATTCGCCTCCCCAGAGCAGGAGTGTGGAATCGAGCATGCCGCGTTGTTTTAAATCAGTCAGGAAGGCGGCAATAGGCTGATCCCATTGACCACACAGGCGTCGCAAGCTCTTTTCAATGCCGCTATGGTTGTCCCATTCCTGCCCGCCACTATGCCAGACCTGAATGAAACGCACCCCTTTTTCCAGCAGTCGCCGGGTCATGAGCAGTTGTCGTCCCTGTAGACCGTCCCCATACATTTCCTGTATATGTTTGGGTTCTTTAGAGAGGTCAAGCACGTCCGATGCTTCAAACTGCATACGATAGGCCAGTTCAAATGACTGGATTCGCGCTTCGAGCAGTGAATCATGGCCGCGCTGCTCCAGATGCCGCTGATTGATCTTCTGCAGCAGGTCCAACTGACGCCGTTGTCGTTTTGGTGTTTGAGGGTTATTGATATTTTCAATCAGACGGGAGACAGAAGTTTCTTTGGTGTCGAGATGTGTTCCCTGGAAAGCGCCGGGGAGAAAGGCGGAACGCCAGTTTTTGGGACCGACGACGGGAAAGCCGTTCGGACAAAGGACGACAAAGCCGGGCAGGTTTTCATTGAGTGAACCGAGTCCGTAATTCACCCAGGAACCGAAGCTGGGACGGGGCAGTGCGTTATCGCCGCAGTTCATGAGCAGCAGCGAGGGCTCATGATTGGGGATATCTGAATGCATAGAGCGAATGATGCACATGTCATCTACGTGGGCTGCCGTTTTGTCAAACAGTTCACTGACTTCGATGCCAGACTCGCCATACTTTTTAAACTGGAAAGGAGAGCCCAGTGCACCGGCTGTTTTACGCTCTGTTGGCAGATTTGGATTGGGAAGAGGCTTACCGTGATGTTTTTTGAGTAACGGTTTGGGATCGAAGGTATCGACATGCGAAGGCCCCCCATTCATGAATAAATGCACGACCTGTTTAGCGGAAGCCGGATGATGTCGTGTAGCTGGTTTTTCTCTGGTAGAAGCCTGGGCATTTTCCCGCGCAGTGAGTTCCGCGAGCGCCAGCATACCTATTCCCATACCGGAACGAGTCAGCATTTCGCGCCGTGAAAACTGCGGTGCAAATTGTGTGGACTGATTGAAAGTCATGATAAATTCCTGCCGGTTAATCGATAAACTGAAATTCGTTAGATAGCAGCAGAATCTGAGCCAGGCTCTGCCAGGGAGTAACTGGTACAGGTGCTGGCTTGCGAAAATCCTGGGAATAATTCCACTGTTGCGGCAGTGGTGGCTGCTGATCGTTTCTGGAAACGGCTGTGAATTCAGGTGCCTGAATTTTGATCTCTGGCGACCAGACAAACGAATCGAAGCCAAGGTGTCCGGCAATATCGACGACAAAATCGATTGTCTGATTTTTCTTTAGTTTGATTGTATTGATATCAGTTTTCGCCGTGCTTTGATGCAATATCCAGGGGCCGATTGCCAACTGATTATTGACCAGTACTCGACCGCGGATTCCATTTCCCTGTGGCAGTTCATGTTTGAGAGTTCCTGTCAGCGACACGGTGATGTCTTCAGGAGCGCGCCAGCGGATTACGGCGACATGATCCAGATCATTACCGGGGTGCCCGCCGGTCTGGTCTAAAAAGACCCAGCCGATTTTGGGGTCGGGTAATCGGTCTCCCCCCTGATACTGTTTACCATCCCAGTGGGGCAGAGGTTGGAAATCACTCAGAGTTTTTGTTTTGAGGTCATAGGAGGCGTAACCGTATTCCCATTCTGGTCGGATCGTTTCAGGTTCGGGTTTGATCTGATCTGTTTTGAGGAATTCCAGTATCTCGTCGAGTTCTGTTTGTGTGGGATCACGCTGGAGTATCGTTTGGTAGAGTTTTTGAATTCCCGCTGTGGGGGTTTCTGCCTGTCTCGATTCATGCCCCAGGATGCGTGCGGATTTCAGGACAAGGGGGTGGTTCATCAGAAACAGCGACTGACCGGGAACCGAAGTCGAATTGCGGGCGCCGGTACTGACATCGGGAGAAGGGAAGTCGAATGTCCGGAGCAGACCGGGAACCTGCTGGCGGTCAATGAAAGTGTAGAGGGTACGTCTATGGTTGGAAGCAGAGGTGATCCCCGAGATCGATTTACCGCCGACTGTTTTATCCAGTTGATTGCTCACCTGGAGCAGCGTATCACGCATCGATTCGAAATCCAGGCGGCGGCGATTCATTCTCCATAACAGTTTGTTGGCGGGATCAAGTTTCTCTCCCGTTTCGTGTGAGACGCTTGACTGCTGGTAAGTTGCAGATTGCATGATATAGCGATGAAGTTTTTTGATCGACCAGCCATTTTGCATGAACCAGCTGGCGAGGTGATCCAGCAGTTGCGGATGAGAAGGATGTGACCCCTGAATTCCAAAGTCGCTGGGGGTGTCGACAATTCCCTGTCCAAAATGATGTTGCCAGACACGATTCACGATGACTCTCGCAGTAAGTGGATTCCGGGGCGAAGTAATCGCATTCGCCAGTTCCAGTCTGCCGCTTCCCTGTTGAAATGGTTCGTCCGATATCTGATCGAAAAAACTGAGGAATTTTCTGGGGACCGGTTGCCCCGGTGATCCGGGGTTCCCCCGTTTGAAGACGCGTGGTTCAATGAGATGATCGGCATCACGGAGCGTCATCATTTGTGCGAGTTCGACCGGAGCCTGGGCGCGTGCCTGATCGAGTGCAGCATTCAGTTTTTTTACTTTCTCTTGAAGCTTTCTATCTGGAAAGAGTTTTAAAACCGTATAACCGTGCAACGGAATGACCAGTGGTGAATGAGGGCTGTAAAACGTTTTCAGGTATTCTCGCTTGACGATCGGGAATGTTTGCTGATGATGTTTCTGTCCTGGTTTTCTGGCTACAACAATTCGATTGGTCCATTCGTCATCAATCTCATGAAAGAGTCTTGCATAGCCGCGAATGATGTCATCAAATTGCTGTGGATTATTTTTCAATAAAAAAGAAGCGATCAGGTATTCCACAGAATCAGGATGAGAATTCAAAATTGTCAGCTTGAGTTCCTCAACTGCCCGGGAAGCAAACATTTGCTTAGGGACGTTTTCCAGCTTCTGCCAGATCGAAAAAACCTGGTCCTCGGATTTTTCCGCGATGTCCAGAAATTCCTGCCAGAGCAGTAAGACTTCAGGGTTGAGATCATTGCCATCTACGATGACATCGAATTTCACAGTATCGGGACCCTGTCTGCGTGACTGTGCGACGATCAGGTATTCTGACAGGCGTTTCGAAGAATCCTGTAATACTTTTTTGTGTTGATCTTGATACAGATCGTTCAGCTCCCTGGCTGCTCGTTGTATCTGAACTGCTTTTTCCTGAAGCTCAGGCGGGAGCTGATCCTGGTTGCGAAATGGGAGATCGAGTGGTTCAACTGAATTTCGAAAGACCCCATACAGCGAGTAATAATCTTCGATGGAAACTGGGTCGTATTTATGATCGTGACAACGGGCGCAGCCGACGGTGAGCCCTAGGAATCCACGCGTGACCACATCGATGCGATCAGAAATGATGTCGTGAATATCATTTTTGAAGCGTGGGCCGAGAGTAATGAAACCAAGGGCTGCCTGTGATTCATGAGGCAGTTCTTCTTTCAGGTAATCGGCGGCGAGTTGTTCAAGTATGAACTGATCGAAGGGCTTGTCCTGATTGAAGCTGTTGATAACATAGTCGCGGTATGTGTAGGCAAAGTGGAAGGCCGGTTTTTCGAAAAAGACATAGCCTTTGGTATCCGCATAACGTGCCAGGTCGAGCCAGTGTCTGCCCCAGCGCTCGCCATAATGCGGGGAAGCGAGTTGTGCTGTGACTGCAGTATCTACCCTTGATTGCTGGTTGTCGGCTGTGAAACTCTGAACCTGCTCCCGGGTAGGCCGCAAACCCGTCAAGTCCCAGAAAATACGTTTCAGGAGTACGGCAGAATTCGCGGTCGGGGCTGGCTGCAGCCCTGCCTGTTCCAGTCGAGAGAGAATAAAATAATCAATGTCATTTTGTGGCCAGTTATTATTTTTGACACGGGGAATGACGGGGTCTTGAATCGGCTGAAATGACCAGTGTTTTGTGTAGTCAATTGTGGTTGGCTGTTTTTGATTTGCTGATTGAGGCCAGATGGCTCCCTGTCTGATCCAGGTTGAAAGGATTTCTATTTCTTCTGCTTTCAGAGATTTTTCAGGCGGCATTTCCAGTGATTCGCGTCGGACGGCACTCATCAGGAGACTGTTTTCCGGATGATTCACCTTAACCGCCGGTCCACTTTCCCCTCCCTTAAGCAGTGCGTCGCGGGAATCGAGTCTCAGCTCGGCAAACTGTTTTTTCACGCCATGACAGTCCTGACAATGTCTGATTAACAAGGGACGTACATGCTGTTCGAAATACCGTTCTTTTTCGCTGAGATTCAGCAGAGGGCTTTCTGCTGACGCGAATTCGAAAGGTGAGATCCAGGTCAGGGTCAGGAACCAGATCAGACTGTGCAGTAAAAGTTTCATCGCATGATTTTCCAGATAGTTCAAATCGGATTGCCTGCTGAATTATTCGATATGATCATCAATCGTTTGTAATACTTCTGTCAGACTGCCTTCACGCAGCGCCTCGATAATCGGCAGGTGTTCCTCATAGATTTGAATCGGTTGCTGGTATTTCAGATGTGACTCTCGAAAGTGTCTTCGGATGCGTGATACCATCGCCGACCAGATGGCCAGTAGATCGGGAGAATGGGCACGCGTGACGAGGGAACGATGAAAGGCAATATCATGTTCCGAGATGAGGGCAAAATCATTTACTTCACATGCCTGTTTCATCTTTTTCAGAATCGTTTCCCATACGAGAAAGTCGTCTTCTGTCAGTTGGTCGAAATAGAGGCGTATGGCATATTTTTCAATCGTGCAGCGAAGCGGGATGATTAATTCCGTGATTTCATTGGGAGCCGAAGTAGAGACCAGTGCTCCCTTATTCCGATCGGTTTCGACGACACCTTCCCACGCCAGTTGCTGGATGGCTTCCCGAATCGGACCTCGACTGACAGAGAATCGTTTTGCCAGGTCGACTTCACGCAATCGTTCTCCCTCAGCAATCCTGCCTGAGAGGATATCTTCACGAAGACGTTCTACGATTTGTTCGCCCAGTCCCCGGACCAGTTGCGGTTCATTCATTTGTATTCCCTGGACAGTAATAGTTCGATGCGTGAAACAGCCATTTAATGTTAATTGTTAACAATCTGGAGTCAAAAGTAAAATGAAAAGAAAGGGAATGCAGACAAATTTATAGTAACACGTAGCGGGAGTGTTCTAATGGTTACTTCGCGTAGAGTTCAGGATGGTATCTTACTAGAGTCGTGATTGTAAAGTGGAACTCAATAAAGGATTTGAAAAGTTCAGTTCGTGTTCTGCAAGTAGATGTGTTGTAAGTGTTTGTTGTGAAAATACTTGTGGTTAATTATGTCAGGCTGTTAAAGGGTTGCTGATTTAGTGTTATCTGATTAGAATGCCATTCTGTAATAATATATATAACTGTACTAAAGTGTTGTTTTGACTGTTTTTCTTTTAAAAACATATCAAAAAACTGAATATTTTTGGGAAGAAATGGGGTCTATGTCTTTATATGCATATAGAGGGTGTTATTCATTTTTGTGATAAGCATAAATGAACTCATCATGGAAATGCGCGAGCTCACTTGCTTAATAAGCACACAAGGTTAGGGGACTAGTGCCTGCTTCCTTTCATTGTGTATGTGAGCTCGTGCTTTCTTTTTGTCTCCCGCCATTGCAGGTCTCAATACAAAATCTCACTGAGGGACTTTGCATGGCCACAATGCACTGATGGCAGCATCAAAATAACGCCATCAGATGATTTCAGTTGGGAGCACCATTCCCAGTCATGTGCAGGTATATTTCTGTAATGGCTATTCCAGTAGCGTGGAGTTCTGTCTTTCCAGTACATCAGGCAACCTGTTCCGCAATAATCTACTACTCTGGTTTCGCCGCCAATATCAGAAAATGCTTTCACGATGTGATGGTCATCAAACAGGCCGCCGACATATTGTGATTCTGTATGACGATTGCGATAACATCCGGAGACTGCGTTCGGGGGGACCCAGTCAGCTGTCAGGTTTGAGATTAAATTCACACCTGCTTCCAGTGGGACCAGGATGTCGTCTTCGATCAGCCAGTGAATATCCCCTCGCATTTCAAACCGCAATCGATTGCAAGCCTGGGCCATAAAACGAGCCGTTTTGTCTCTGCGTTCTTTTTCATCAGAAAAAGTGATAGAAGTCGGGTGTGGAAGAATACGAATTGTTTCGAATGTATTGACGTAGCGACTGACTTCGTCTCTCATTTTTCTCAGTGTGCTGGTGTTGTTTGTATTATCGAGAAGCACCAGTTCAACTGGTTCAGGGCTGTTGATCAGATTTACTGATTGTGAGATGGCTGAAATCCACTGCGGAAAAAAATCAGCGACTCTGCCACTGATAATCGAACCGATACTGAGACGCGAACAGATTTGCCGCATCTGTGGCAGCAGGATTTCCTGGCGCTGCTGGTACTTTGTCTTGATATTTGCTGACCAGGAGTCTGCGTGCTGACGATATCGTAGTACCGCGTTACTGCGTACGGGTGTGCCTAACCGGGAACCTCGTAATGCCAGATCCCAGTCCCACATGGTATTGATCTTATTCCGCCAGCGGCCTGCAGTTTCAAATGCCCGGCGGTTCCAGAGTGCTGAGGTATTCACAAAATTTCTTAACCAGAGACGACCATCTGTCCATTCAGGGGCATTCCAGAGTGTGGAGTAGTCTCCAAACGCTTCTGCACCCCCATATGCAAATGGGGTATCCGGCGACATCTTTTCGAGATGTTTTTCCACATAATCTAACGGCAGGATATCATCTCCGTCCAGAAACAGGAGGTAATCACCTCTTGCGATTTCCGCACCACGGTTTCTTGTTTCGCAGACACCCGTATGGCAGGGAGACTCGAGAAGAATCAATCCCCGATTCTGATACTGTCGAGCGATGTTGATTGAATCGTCAAAACTGCAGTCGTCAGTATAAATCACCTCGCACGGGATGGTCTGATTGAATGCGGACTCGATCGTCTCTGCCAGGTAAGCTGAGTTATTACGAGCTGCAATGACTATGCTGACCTTTTGAGAGCGTGCTGGTGTAGATTTAATATGAGGTTTCTGCTGTATGACTGCCTGAGTGTCATACGGCCATATCGCGTTTCCAACCATGAGTTTAGCCCTTTTTTCATGGATAATATGGATTAAGACTTCAGCTTTAATGTAGTATTCAGAAGGACACAGACGGGTCAATATGAGAAATCAGATTTCGTTTGTTTCAGGTAATGAATCAAATCTGATAGTGAGGATTATGGGAGTTTACGCAGCATAATTCAGTTTTAAGCTGGTGTGTGTGCGGTTAAAAAGGGCTTAGTATTTGATGGGGTCTCTGCCTGCATAAGCATTTTTGATTTTCTGGATTCCCTGATCTGTGATTTTAGATCCTTCCAGATACAGATTCTTCATTCGATTCAGTTTTATCAGTAGTGGAATAGATGTATCAGAGATCTGCGTGTCTTTAATATTTAACCAGTCCAGACGGGGATTGTGTTTTATGAATGTGATGCCTTCGTCCGTGATATTAAGTCGATCCAGATTGATCGAACTCAGTTTTTTCAGATTTGTCAGGGCCTGTAGACCTTCGTCTGTGATCTCGCGGTTTTTTTGAAGAGAAAGGTGTGTCAGGTTCAGCAGACTGCTGATGTGTGAGAGTCCTGCATTTGTCAAACCCGTTTCATGCAGATCCAGAGTTTTTAAGGTTAGCTTTCCCTCGAGAGGAGCAAGCGCGTCATCCATGACGTGGCAGTCTTCCAGGTGCAGAGTCTCCAGTTTAGCCAGCCCCTTCAGGGGGGCCATGACTTCACGCGTGATTGTCTGGGGATGAAATTTAATCTCCCTGATATAAAAATCAACTACGGGTAATTCCTGTACCTGAGTCACTGGTTCATACCGCCCGTCAATAATAATTTCGCATTGATGATTCAACAGCCAGACTGCTGCTTCACGTTCCATTTTCGCCTGTTCAGGTGACGGTTCTTTTACTGGCATAACATTTTGGGGAAGATCCGCGGCTTGTTCCGGTGCAGGGGGCTGATACCACCATGCGACCCATGTTCCCAGGCTGAACAGCAGAATCAATGTTAAAAACAGACTGATACGTTTCGAGTTTACGTAACGTGTCGACGGTTGCACCTGCGTACTGGCATCTGCGGACATGACTTCAATTGGCGGAGTCAAAATTGTATTTCGACAAAGTTCAATTAATTCCTGGCTTTCACTGAGACAGGTTTCCGCCGATTCATTGAGAGGAATTTCGTTTTGTTCGCTGAGAAATTGGTCGAGTATTTCCACAACTTCCGCCATGGTCTGAATTCTATCGACGGGATCTTTCTTCATCATCGACTGAAACAGTTCTTCCAGTTTTTCAGGTATCTCCGGTAGCAGATCTGACAGTTGGGGTGGTGTCTCTTCACGATGGGCAAGAATAGTTGCAATCTGGGTCTGCTGTTTAAAAGGTGCCTGTCCGGTTAACAGTTTATAAAACGTACATCCCAGGCTATAGATATCTGCTCGATGATCGATTGATTTTACACTGTGAGCCTGTTCGGGGGCCATGTAATGCACACTGCCCATGATACACTGACTGTCAGTCAGATCGCTCAGGTGCGGATTCGCCTGACTGAGTCCTGCTAACCCCAGGTCTAGAATTTTTACTTCACCCTCCAGGGTGAGAAAGAGATTCGATGGTTTAATATCTCGATGAATCAGATTGTGATTATGAATATATTGCAGACCATTGGCGGCCTGTCGTACGATGTAGCAGGCGGAGGTGATGGAAAGTCTGTTTTCGGATTTAAGGATGGTTTTCAAGTCATGTCCGGATAAGTATTCCATGACCAGAAAACAGGTTTCATCGACCTCACCGGCATCCGTGGCTTTGACGATATTGGGATGATCTAACTGCCCGATCAATTCCATCTCTCGATAGAACCTTTGTGTCTGGGTGTCATTATCCCACTGGTTGTTTAACAGTAATTTAAGGACAACCTGTTTTTTCAGGCGAGCATGGATGGCTTTATAGACTACACCCATCCCTCCCTGCCCAATTTTCTCAATGAGATGGTAGTTTCCAACGACCTTGATTGTGATCCGATTCAATTCCTCGTCGACTGGTATGTGATGAGAAGAACTGGTATGCGGGGATGGTGAATATGCCGTCGATGGTGGCTGATTTATGGAGGAGATTGTTGAGTTAAAAATGCGGTCCAGTTGTTGCTCTGAAAAAGGAGTCTGGTCGGAATGACCGGACTGATTATGTCGTTGCTGGCATTCCTGCCAGGTCTTCAGTTCCTTATCTTCTGAGTAGGCCTCGGTTCGTTTCTGACAGATTGCGCAAAGATTCAGATGATCTTTGACATGTTGATTTTCAAGTTCATCAAGCTCATTGCGGAGATAATGAATGATCTGGCTGTCTGAAATACATTTTTGCATAAATGGCCCGAAAAAAAAATCATTTTTGAAATACAACGCTGTCAAACGAGAGCCGCTGTATCTCCTCTTTCAGTTTTTTCTGTACCAGGAATTTTGCTTTATAAATCCAGGTGATTTCCGCGCCCAGTTTTTCTGAAGCCTGTTGTGCACCAAGATCCTCAATCCAGGTCAGCTCGAATGCTTTCCAGGTCTGGTTATCAAACAGGGGTTGAATATTATTAAGAGCAGTCGAGTAAATATGACTGCAGAACTCATCAGCCCAGGCGGCATCCGATTCCCCAGCCTGCTCATAAATCTCATCCCGTAGACCGGGGGTCCCTGATTGATTCTGGAATCGTTTGTTGTTCTTGAAATAACGGCAAATTTCGTGATAGGTTACTTTGCCCAGCCATGATCGAAACCGCCCCAACTGCCTGTTATATTCAAATGAATGCATCGAACTGCTGATCTTCCGAAATACTTCCTGACACACATCTTCAGCATCGCAGTCCTTGAGGTGGAACTTTCGGCAATAATTGTAAATCAATGGACCGTAGATACCAACAAATTCCCTCCATGCTTCGGAGTCTGTCTGAAATCGAACTCGATTTAAAAGAGTGATATGAGTCGATGGCCATTCAGGGCTGTAGTTCATCTGTCAGTTCCTCAGTGAAGGACTTCTACGTATTGGTATGCCAGCCTCGTGTAGTGAACCTATGAATCTGGTTTCGCGACGCATTGACCATTTAATGTAGTAACATCATTATTTTCAATCCCTGAACAGAGACAGGTCTAAGTATCAATTTACTCAAACTTGTGCTCGAATGAAATAAAAATATTATTTAAGTCAGACAAGAGAGTCTAAATACAATTGAGAATCACTACAGATGGGATGCCTGCTCCAGAATACGGGCGTTACTAATCCATCAGAGCGAGATTGAAATCAGTTGATTCCCATTTTAATGTCGATGGCTGAGTCTGCGATCCTGACTTTTGATATCAATACTTAATTAGATTGGGAAATCAAATGCAGGTTCGTATTTAGAATCAGGATCAAGTTATCCGGATGCTATCAGTAGATCTGCTTAGAGAGACAAAGAAATGCGATCACGGTTCACTTTAACGAGAGAGACTTTTATTGCATTCGGTGCCAAGGGCACTGGACAAGTGGCGCTGGAGACGCTGCAGTAAATCTAGCTTCAGGCCAAACGAGAAAGGCAGAGAATTTAAGAGGGGTTATTCCACACTTTTAAGTGAAGTTCTAGCTTTTTCCAATAAGCGGGAAAGTTCAGTGAGTTCAGATGAGCTGAGATGACCAATCAGTTTGTGATGCAGGTCCAGATCCGGTTTATCGATCTCTTTTAACAACTTAAGAGCTTTGGAGGTGATTTCGATATAAACAACGCGTCGGTCTTCAGTGCAGCGATTTCGCTTAATTAATTCCTGAGCCTGCAGACGATCAAGTAAGCCTGTAATCGCGGGGACAACCTGGATCATGCGGTTTGCGATTTCGAGAGAAGGCATCGGTTTGCGTTCGCCACGCAAAATCCGTAATACATTATATTGTGAAGGCGTTAAACCATATTCTCGGAAGAGTCTGCCAAACTGGTTATGAAAGACATCACTTGTTCTGAGAATATTTAAAATCGCTGCCTGTTCCAGAGAGTCAAAAGGTTGCTTTTTTTTAATCTCATGCTGCAATTTGCTGTGTGACATTTTGACCCCTGGTTAATGGAACATAATCCGGCCATTTTATGTGTAAAATATTAAGGCGTCAATAGGCTATGTAGCTTCAATCCAAACTGGATCACACTGAAAAGTGTGGATCGGGCGTAGTCAGATTCGGGGAAACTCAGTGTGAAAGTAATGCTGGTGATGAGTAAAGGACGCTCTCATCAGGGGGCAGAAATCGAGAATAATAATGTCTTGCGTCAACTCGATCAGGGTTTCTGACGAAACTCGGTAGGAGTACAGTTTTCATGTTCTTTAATAATCACACTCAGATAAGCGGCGCTGGAAAAACCCGCCATTTGTGCAATCTGTTCAAGGGTAAAATCAGTATCAATCAGTAGTTGCCTGGCTCGTCTCACGCGTTCTTCAGAAATAAGCTGGTGAGGTGTCTTTCCTACCAGTTTCATCAATCGTCGTTCGAGGGAGCGTCGTGTCAGATTGACTTGACTGGCGATCATTGAGACGCTGATTTTTTCGCATGCCTTTCTGCGGATCAACTCCAGAGCAGAGGCAATGGCGGGATCTTCGACGGCGATCATATTTGTAGATCGGCGTGGTATCAGTATCCGAGGTGGGACGGGCAGCGGGTACTGTGCCGGAGGGTTGCCGCGCATCAACTGATCAAGGAGCGCTGCTGACTGATAACCAATCTCTTTCGCCTGAAGTGCGATACTGGTAAGTGTCGGATCAACGACTTCACAAAATACATCGTCATTATCGACTCCCACAACCGCGACCTGTTCTGGTATGGCAATATCGCGCCGTCGGCAGGCGTCGAGAACGCATAAAGCTCTCAGGTCGTGGGCAGCAAATAAGCCAATGGGTTTGGGGAGTGCTTCCAGCCAGTCTGCCAGGTCGTCCTGTCCTCCATTCCAGCTTTCAGCAAATCGGCGGCGTGAAAGGGGAGAATAAATCTCGCAGGTAAACCCCTGTTCGCAGGCGATCTCTGCAAAGGCATCACGACGTCGATGGGACCAGTTCGCTTTCTCGACACCCACGAATGCAAATTGCCTCAAATGCCGATCATGCAAATGTTCAAACGCCAGTTTAGCAATCAATGTATCATCAGCAAAAACCGCAGGCATCTCCAGTTCGGGTACCTGTTGGAGCGTGTCAACTACCGGGACCCGAAGTCGGGCCAGTCGTTCCGCCATCTGACGTGAACGAACGCGGGCAATGATGCCATCCCCCTGCCAGGTTTTGATCCACTCAGGTAATGGGTTTTGTGGCCCCCATTCATCAATATAAATTGACCAGGGGCCGTGCGTACGGGAGTAAGTCGAAATGCCCTGTAAAATTTCACGACCAAATGTTTTAGACGTTTCAATAAAAATTGCAACCTGCGGAGTTGAGTGGGCGTTCATCGATCCGTTTTCTGTTGTCGCAAAATTGAAAGAGATTGTCGCACCACTGGATTGATGCGTCGTGATCGCTGCTGGTACACTGAGGGTTCAGAAGATTTTAAAGAACTCTAACTATTTTGAAAAGTGTGCCTGATTTCATTGAGGAATGACTGGGTATGCTTCGCTCACAAAAAAACGACTGGATGAGGAAACAAGTAAATGTATCTCACACGTTTCTTAGTGTTACTCTTTATTTATGTTATTTCTTTTTCCAGTTGTCATGCAGATAAACCTCAATCTTACCAGGTCGGTCTGGCGAAAGTCGACATCACTCCTGATTATCCCGTGCTCCTGAACGGTTACGCTTCACGTGGGACTGATTTAATCGATCAGGTCGAGCAGCCACTCTGGGCCCGGGCGATTGCAGTCCTGAACCAGCAGGGACAGGCTCATGTTCTGATCTCAGTCGAAAATTGTGGTGTACCCGCATTGGTGACCAAGAGGGTTGTCGCGAATCTGAAAGAAGAGTATCAGGTTAGGCCGGCTGGCCTGGTGGTCTGTTCGACACACACTCATGCTGCCCCCATGCTGACCGGAGTGCTTCCTAATATTTACACACAGGATCTTTCCACAGCAGAACAGGCGGTAGTGGAGCGTTATACCAGTGACCTGATTCGGAAATTAACCACCGTGGCTCAACAGGCGATCAAAGATGTCCAACCTGCATTTCTGGAATGGGGCATTGGAACTGCGACGTTTGCGAAAAATCGCAGGAACATCTCCGGGCCCACTGACTATGACCTGCCTGTCCTGCGCGTGAAAAGCCCGGAAGGTAAAGCACGTGCGATTCTGGTTGGTTATGCCTGTCACTGCACGACATTGGGTGGTGTTCCTTTCATGTCCGGTGACTGGGCTGGTTGCGCTGTCGAGGAAGTCGAAGCAGATATTCCCGGCTGTATGGCAATGGTCGTGATCGGCTGTGGTGCAGACCAGAATCCGAAATTCAGAGGTGACGATCAGGGGGCCGCCCGCGTGAATGGGAAAGCCGTTGCTGCAGGAATTCAGAAACGGTTTAAAACTGGTCTTACAGCTGTCACTGGAAATCTCTCAGCTTTTAGTGAAGAAATCAAATTACCTCTGGCGACCCTGCCAACCGTAGAAGAATGGAAACAGCGTGTCGGTAAACCGGGGATCACTGGATACCATGCGAAAAAAAATCTGAACCGATTAGAGCGGGGAGAGGTCTTAACAGATCAGATCGAATACCCGATCAAGACCTGGTCTTTTGGAGACGATCTGGCGATGGTCTTTCTCGGCGGAGAAGTAGTCGTTGATTATTCACTGGCGATCAAGCAAAAACATGGCGCGAAAGTCTGGGTGAATTCCTATGCGAATGATGTTCCCTGCTATATTCCGTCCGAACGCGTTCTACAGGAAGGTGGCTATGAAGGGAAAAACGCCATGGTCTGGTATGACCTGCCGGGTCCGCTTGCTTCAGGGTTGGAGAAAAAGATTCTGGATGTCGTTTCCCGGCAGTTACCTGATTCCTTCAAGGCAGTCGATGATGTGAGTCGTACAGGAGGCAAACGGCCTTTGACTCCTGCGGAATCCATTTCCCGCATGAATCTGACAGATGATCTGAAAGTGGAAGTGGTCGCTGCGGAACCCCTTGTTGTAGATCCAGTAGCAGTGGATTTCGGACCAGATGGCAAATTGTGGGTCGTCGAGATGCGTGATTATCCTGCGGGTATGGATGGGAATTACAAACCGGGAGGAGTGGTCAAGTATCTGGAGGACCTGAATCAGGATGGCCGGTATGACAAAGCCACTGTGTTTCTGGAAGGTCTGGCTTTTCCGACAGGGGTGATGGTCTGGAAACAAGGGGTACTGGTCTGTACGGCCCCGGATGTCATTTATGCAGAAGATACTACCGGCGATGGCAAAGCGGATATTCAGAAGAAAATTCTGACCGGTTTCGCGACACATAATTATCAGGCGCGGGTTAACAGCCTTGTTCCCGGACTTGATAACTGGGTCTATGCCTCCGGTGGGTTGTTCGGCGGTATCATACAATCCTTTAACGGGCAGACTGTCAACGTGACCAACCGGGATTTTCGGTTTCAACCTGAGACCGGTGTCCTGGAGCCTGTCAGTGGCCGGACTCAGCAGGGACGCGTGCGTGATGACTGGGGCAACTGGTTTGGATGCCGTAATGGTACATTGTGTGTGCATTACCCGGTTAATGAAATCTATTTCCAGAAGAACCCCTATGTGAGTTCGCCTCCTCCGGAAGTTTCGATACCCCAGGGAGAAAATGCCAACCAGTTGTTTCCCGTAGGTGAGCTGGTTCAGTTTCACCTGAGTGGACAGCGGGGGCGTCCGACATCGGCCTGTGGTCTGGGGCTATACCGGGATGATGAATTAGGTAAATCTTTTTATGGAAATGCGTTTATCTGTGAACCCGTTAACCAGCTGGTACATCGCTTAGTCGTGAAACCAGAGGGGGTCACGTTTTCGGGACTGAGAGCACCTGAAGAACAGGAACGAGAATTTTTAACATCCACCGATAACTGGTTTCGACCCGTCCAGGCGAGAACGGCCCCGGATGGCTCGCTGCTGATCGTGGATATGTACCGGTATCTGATTGAGCATCCCAAATTTCTTTCGCCAGAAGCAGTACAAAAATTGAATGTGCGCGCCGGCGAGACTCGTGGCAGGATTTATCGAATTTCCGCGAAAAATCAAACCTGTCAACCTGTCCCTGATCTAAAACAACTGCCAACGCAAGAGCTCACTCAGTTACTCAATAGTGCGAATGGAACTTTGCGTGACATGGTGCAGCAGGAACTGATTTTGCGGGGGGATAAGAAAGCAGTTCCCTCCTTGTCAAAGCTTGCCAGTGATGGAGCATTGCCACAATCCCGGTTACAGGCATTGTGCACACTGGACGGACTGCAGGCACTGACACCGGATGTACTATTGCCGCGGATTAACGAGCAGGACCCCGGTGTTCGCAGGGAATCGATTCGATTAGCTGAGCCGTTCCTGAAACAGTCAGAGAAACTGGCAAACGCAGTACTGGAACGGGTCAATCAGGAACGGGAACTTTCAGTACAACTCCAGCTGGCTTATACACTCGGATATCTGAAAAAGGATGAGGCGACCAACGCTCTGTTACAGTTGCTGGAACAGCATTCGGAGAATGTCTATCTCAGGTCGGCAGTATTGACCAGTTTTAAGCCCGCTCGTTTGAGTCCGGCTCTGGTAAGTCTGCTTCCCAGGATCGAAGCAAAACCCCAATTGCTGCCGATGTTTCATTCATTGCTGGAAATGGCAGTTGCGACCAGGGATCCTGGATTATTGAAACAGGTTTCCACTGCACTGTCTGAGCATATTATACGAAAACAGAAGTCGGAAGCCTGGGGATGGCTGGCATTAACACAATTGACCGAAGCAATACCAGGTCGTAATAAATCGAGCCTGGAGAAACAGGGGCCTCAATGGAAGCAGCTCATCAGTCTGGCATGCAGACAGATATCAGAAACCAAACAATCAGAGGTTGTACGGATCGCTGCATTACAGTTTGTTCTCTCAGTTGATCAAAGTCAGGATACTCTTGAGCTGGTCGCAGATTTGTTATCACCACAGACAGCATTAAATATTCAGATGGCTGTCTTGAAAAGCCTGATCCAGTCGCAGACTCCTGCTGCCCTGGAACTGGTCTTTAATAACTGGAAGCAATTTACGCCCGTCTTACAGACTGAGGTTATCAGCCAGTTACTGTCCCGTGAATCGTCGACGCTGGATCTGTTAAATCGAATTGAGCAGAAGGTAATACAACCTGCTCAAATCGATTTAACAAACCGTCAGACCCTGATTGATCATAAAAATGAAAAGATCAAACAACGTGCCCGAAAATTGTTTTCAGTCGCCACCAGCGCAAGCCGGGAAGCGATCCTGAAGCAGTATGCATCGATCGATTTGAAACAGGGCAGTGTGGATCGCGGCAGCCTGGTTTTTGAAAAACAATGTGCCAACTGTCACCGCTTGAACGGGAAAGGGCACGTTGTTGGACCAGACCTGGCTGCACTTACCGATCAGTCGAAGTCATTTTTACTGACTTCCATTCTTGATCCGAATAAAGCCGTCGATGGTCGTTACGCTTCGTATCTGGCAGTGACTGACGATGGTCGCATCAATACCGGGATTCTAGTATCGGAACAGAGTAACAGTATTACCTTGAAAGCACAGCAGGGAAAAGTACAGACCATACTCAGAACGCAGCTGGATGAATTGATTAATAGTGGGAAGTCACTGATGCCTGAAGGCCTCGAGCGTGAGATTCCTCCCGCTGCGATGGCGGATCTGCTGGTATATCTGCAGGAACACAGTGCACCTCTGAAATATACATATGCAGGATCTGTCAAGCCGGATGTCAACTACCCGGACGATCCTCAGAATTTAAAACTGGTGAATCGTTCTACAGGTTCAACACGATTTAATGATGGTCAGTGGGTTGGCTTTCGCTTTACTGGAACTGAGCCACAGCCTCGCATTGTGATAGATCTGCAGCGCAAAATTCCTGTTAACGCTTTGAGAATTGTCTATGGCGTGAACCATGAACCGGGATCGATCCATGCACCCTCCTCAATCGAGGTTGCTTTCAGTAACAACAACAAACAGTATGGCAATCCTCACAAGTTTTCTGGGTTTGATGATCACGCTGATGGACTGGCGCTCTATGAAATTGATCGACGGACAACGGTAATCAATATTCCCGAACAACGGGCACAGTTTGTTCGTATCGATTTTCAAGGCAAGCAGGGCTGGATATTTCTCTCTGAAATTTCATTGGCCAGCGCTTCTTCGGAGAACCAGAATGTTGCGGTGCCAGTTCAACCTGTTGAGAAAGCTGTAAAAACAAAAGGGGCAGAGCCCGGCACAAAGATCAAAGCCCTTGTGGCAGAGGTCAAAGTCGGAACTCCGGATGAATATCGAAATATTCCCGAGATCTGGCGAACCGCGATCGCAGTCGGAAAACGGAATCAGGCAGATGAAATTCGCGACGTGCTGGAGGTATCTCTTCCCGGACCGGATAAACCGCTGGAATGCTGGCAGGCGGTCGTGATTGGAGGAGGGGTGATTAATGGAATTACGATTGCCGGCGACTGGCCCCGCAGTAAAATCGAATTGCTGCTGAAAGAGAAGCCGGAATTGGCGGTCCGCTGGAAGCAGGCACTCCTGCGGGCCGTCAAGATGGCCGAGGATCCGAATGTGAAAGGGGGCACCCGTTATGATGCGTTGCGGATGGTAGCCATGCTGGATTATGACATCTGCCAGAAACAGCTGAAGCGTTACCTGAATGATGCCAGTCATGCTGAACTGCAGATGGGAGCCGTCAGCGGGCTTGGCGATATTGATGTGCCGACAGCAACTGCAGACCTGATCGAATCACTGCCTGTATTAACTCCCCGTAATCAGAAAATTGCCCTGCTGGCATTAATCAGAACGGATGCCCGTGCGATCGCCTTGTTGAAGGCGATTCAACAGCAACAGCATTTAGCGAAGTTGATCGATGGCGAACTGCTGCAGCAACTGAAGACACATAAGACTGCGGAAGTGCAACAGCTTGCGAATCAGATCTTTGATTAACCGGTCTAAGTCGCCTTCAGGACTTCGAGGATGCCCTTGCAGAAATCGGGCAGGTCAGAGGGACGTCGGCTGCAGACAAAATGGCGATCAACGACTACAGGAGCATCTTCCCAGACAGCGCCTGCGTTGATCAGGTCGTCTTTGATTCCGGGTGAACCGGTGACTTTGACGCCGGAATAGATTCCAGCCGAGATGGGCATCCAGCCTCCATGGCAGATAGCGGCAATCAGTTTTTCGCTTTCATGGAATTCCTGCAGAAGTGAGAGTACTTTTTCAGATCGTCTGAGTTTATCAGGCATCCAGCCACCGGCACAGATGACTCCGTGATAATCAGCTGAGTTGATGCTGTCGATCGTGGCTTCCGAGACGGAAGGGTAGCCATGTTTTCCCAGATAGGTCTTCCCTGCTTCCTGACCTGCCAGAGTGGTTTCTGCACCAGCTTCTTCCAGGCGGAGTTTGGGATACCAGAGTTCCAGGTCTTCGTAGTCTTCGCCTGTAAACAGTAAAAACTTTTGACCGGACAGTGGAAGAGAAACAGTCATTGATATACCTCAGTTTGTTAATTGATAATCAAAATTGCAGGGGTTAAGCAGCTGGCCACATCAGGCCGAAGATGGCACCAACGATAACGGCATAGGCAATGGATTCAATGATGTGTCCCACGATCCGATTATGAAACCAGATCGCATGTTGAACCGTCGCCGATAAAAAAGTTAGCAGGCCGGCAGTGGCCATAAAACGAAACACGACCATAAATTCTGCACCAGGTGGAATCGCCAGGGTGGCCAGATAGGCGAGTGAAAAACTGATGACCAGAAAGAACACAAAGGTCAGGCCCAGGTTTTTTCCCATGTTGACTTTGGGGTACACCGTCATCACACCGCAGGGGCCTTTGTTCCATTTCTCCTGATATTCTTCGCTTTTCATTTCATCAGCTGAATTGCACCCCGGAAACATGTAGCTGCCTACAGGCACATTCAGTTCCTGCATTGTTTTGAGGAAGGTATCTTCCTGCTCCATTTTTTTCCAGTCATTCTTGTGGAGTTGTACGACCATCCAGGATAGAAAACTGGCGAAAAACAGGGCGACCGCAGATAACAGAACTGGAAGCAGTAAACTTGTCAACATGTTTGGCTCCAGAAAAAATGTAGATAGCAGGTGCGAACGGAACAGAGTGACAGAGGTGTTTTAAAAATGGCTTGATTCTCCGAATATGGTTTCATGATAAGAATTCACCCATTGCATTCCTAGCCTGTTCATGGCAAATTATTGACAGTCCCGAGTCGATCTGGAGAGTCAAAATAATGAATACGTAGTACAAGAGATGCCTGATTGCGGCTTTCCTGTCAATAGGCCATCACAATACGATGAGTCATCATAAACTGCTGATTTCGATGTATTATTTATTTATAAGGAGCCAGTATGCCTCGTTACATTGAACTCCCCACAATTGTGAAAGCTGCGGGGAATAAACCGAAACAGATCGAAGAATTTGTCGGACGCGTGAACACGGGGGATGAATCCATCAGTGTTGCCCGGATGGTGTCTCCTGGCGGCTGGGTTGAGCCGGCGCAATCTCCCGAATTTCAGGAGATGTCTGTTGTCTTGAAAGGCGTATTGCATGTGGAAACGAAGCTGGGAAAATTCGAAGTCAAAACAGGGCAGGCGATCATTCTGGATGCGGGGGAATGGGTTCGCTACAGCACTCCCGGAAGTGAAGGAGCGGAGTATATCGCAATCTGTCTGCCAGCATTCTCACCAGAGACGGTCCATCGTGAATCAGATGATTAAATACAGTATGTTCTACCATAACCTTCATGCATAAGGAGATCTCGTGTCAGCTGAGAATAACCCTGTTCAGGAACTGGTCCCTCTCCTGTTTGTAGAAGATATCGATGATTCTATCGAATTTTACACTGATAAGCTGGGGTTTGAAGTCAGTCTGAAATGGGAGCCTGAGGGAAAAGTATTATGGTGTCGTATGGGTCGGGGATCGGCGGCGCTGATGTTACAGCCGGCCTGTCCGGATGAAGATGGAGTCAGAGAGGAACGGATCAAAGGTGTGGGGTTCTTTTTCCTCTGTGATGATGCGCAAGCTATGTATGATGAGTTCTCAGCGAACGGACTGAACCTGGAGCCTCCCCAGGTCGCCTTTTATGGAATGAATCAACTGTTTCTCAAAGATCCGGATGGATATGAACTCTGCTTTCAGAATCAGGTCTGATGTTCTGAGAATGTCAGTCCGGGGTTAATCGTGCGACCACCGGTTAGTCAGCCAAATCACCTGATAAGGTTTCAGGACCAGTTCGGCACGCAGGTCAGAATATAATTCTCCGCTGATCAGATCAGTCCAGTTATCGGTCCCGATCAGATTGATTTCGGATAAGGGGACAATCTGTTCCTGGTTGGAAATATTATTGATTGCGAAAATACTCTGCTGACGATCCATGCTCTGACGCCAGAAGGCAAACACACTGTCTCCCAGGTGTAAGGTAAACTGGGTGGCATTGGGGTGAAAGGCCGGTTGACGTCGACGCACTTTCAATAAATGGCACATGCCCTGGAAGACCTGTGCATGAATGGAAGTGTCATCGGCAAGTGCCAGTGCGAGTTTGTGGTAATCCCAGCGATGACGGTTAATGGATCGATTTTGACCGGTCTCTGTGACGGCTGCCTGGTCGTTCAGGGTACCCAGGAAACTGTGAATATAGACGGCCGGGATTCCCTCCAGCGCAAACATGATGGCATGCGCACACAGGAAGCGTTCGACCTGCCATTCATCTTCCCCATCCAGAGTCCCTTTCATCGCATCGATCAACGAGATGTTGATTTCATAAGGGCGCTTGACACCTCCTGCGAGCGACCGCATGGAGATTCGTCCGCCAAACTGTTCCATCGTAGCGACCATGCTACCGATTTCCTCTTCACTCATCAGTCCTTCAGCAGGTCTGAGTCCGATACCGTCATGGGAAGCGATGAAGTTCAGATAAGTGGTGCCATGCAGGGCAGGGGGCATGCTCATCATCCAGGTTTTCAAGTGCTGACAACTACCGCAAAGCATGGCGTTTACCAGCAGCGGAGGGAGTGAAAAATTATAGATGGCATGGGCTTCATTCGAGTTCCCGAAATAGGCCAGGTTTTCACGGTTGGGGATATTGGTTTCAGTAATGATCATGGCCGTTGGAGCAACAAACTGGATCAATGTACGGAAGAGGCGCACGATCTCATGTGTTTCCGGCAGGCTCAGGCAACTGGTTCCTGCCACCTTCCAGATAAAGGCAATCGCATCGAGCCGAAAGATCTTGACTCCCTGGTCCAGATAGAGCTTGATGATTTTAACCAGTTCCCGCAGCAGTTCGGGATTAGCAAAATTCAGGTCAACCTGATCAGGACTGAACGTGCACCAGACATAACGAGTGCCTTCGGGAGTTTCAATCGGACACAATAATTCATTAGTGCGGGGACGGACGACCTCAGATAAATCTTCTTCGGGAGTAGCACAGAAAAAATAATCCTTACCTGGTGCCTCTCCGCGCCTGAACTGCTGGAACCATTCACTTTGACTGGAACAGTGATTGATTACCAGGTCCGACATCAGTTGAAACTGATTCGCGATGGCATTTATGTGAGTCCAGTCACCCAGGCGCGGGTTTACCTGATGATAATCGATAATGGAAAAACCATCGTCTGAACTGTAAGGGAAAAACGGAAGGATATGAATTCCATCGATGGTTTCTTTAAGGAATTCTTCAGAGAACTGCAGCAGTGTTTCCAGTGGCTGCTGATCTTCCGTGAGCAGGCTGTCGCCATATGTGATCATCACCACATTTTTCTGATCCCAGTGATTCTGGTGTGTCCGAGGCGTCTGGCAATTCCCATCAGGACACATGATCTGAATCAGTTCCCTGGCAAAGGCACTCTGATCGATTTCAGGGTATATGACTTTTAAATGGTTTTCTACCAGAAACTGATACTCACTGACTGCAGAATGCTCAACTGGCTCACTCATGGTTTCAGGCAAACTCCCGATAGTCATCGTCAACTGCGGCGCACAGGCTCGCAAAAATATCCGGAACGGCACTTTGCACCCGATTCCAACTGGGAATGAAGGGGGTTTCCATCGGATTATCCAGAAAATGCAAACCTGCTTTTAACACATTTTCTGCAAACAGCTCAACAGCCTTTTCTTCATTATGAATATCCAGGGCCAATCCGTTAATGATGGCGTCGTTGCGATAAGTCTCAATAAAGTCGAGTGCAATCCGATAGTAAGTGGCTTTAATCGACCGAAAAGTTTCTGTCGAGAATACAACACCATTTGTCGCCAGTTTGCGAAAGATGCCTTTCGAAATATCAATCGACATTTTCGAAAGCCCCGCCTGGGCATCGTCCACGGACAGGTTCTGATGCTTGTGATCATAGCGGTCAGCAATGTCGACCTGACACAACCGGTTGGTCGAGAAATTCCGATTTACTTCTGAGAGTACACCGATTTCCAGCCCCCAGTCGCTGGGAATCCGTATATCGTTAATGACATCAACACGAAACGAAAACTCGCCCGCCAGTGGATAGCGATAGCTGTCGAGGTATTCTAGATAATCCAGTGAGCCGAGTATTTTTTTCAGTGCTCTTAGTAACGGTGTCACCAGTAAACGGGTTACGCGGCCATTCATTTTACTGTCAGCGACCCGTGCATAATAACCTTTGCAGAACTGATAGTTGAAACTGGGGTTGGCGACAGGATAAATCAGTCGTGCCAGCAGGTTGCGATCATAGGTGAGAATATCGCAATCGTGTAAAGCGACGGAAGCAGACGTTCCCTGCGCCAGGATATATCCCAGGCAGTACCAGACGTTGCAGCCTTTTCCCAGTTCGTTGGGAGCCAGTCCCTGGTCCTGCAGGACAGTATTGACTTCCTGAAGTCGAGGGCCATCATTCCAGAGAATCCGATGTTTCTGGGGGAGGCGGCTGAAGAACTGAATGGCGTGTTTGTATTGCGCCTCGTCAGCACGATCGAGGCCAATCACGATTTCATTCAGATAACTGACTTTCGCCAGCTCTGTCACAATTTTATCGAGGGCAGGCCCTTCCAGTTCGCTGTACAGACAGGGCAGCACCAGGCTCATCGGGCGTATTTTGGAAAACTGAAGCAGTTCTGCTTCCATCTCGTCAATCGGACGTGACGAGAGATTATGTAATGTCGTAATGATACCGTTTTGGTAAAAGTCTCCCATACCAGATCTCCATGATCGATGTTTGAGCGCCAAAACCGGGATGATCAGGTCAATGTTTCATCCAGTATTTGGGTTAACGCATCAGCCCATCCCTGTGGGCCGAATTCTTCAGTAATGATGACCGAAGATTGCTTCTCAAGATCGGGAGGTTCATGATGGGAAGAGCGCACAATGACCGCGATATCTGCTGCATTGAGCATGGCGACATCATTCTGGCTGTCACCGAGTGCCACGAATCGGGGAGCGGATTTACCCGAACGGGTATAACATTCCCTGAACCACTGCAGACATTTTCCTTTGTCACACGCGCCAATCACATGCACAAACCGGCCACCTCGCAGCAGCCGCAGACCATGATTGGCAATCAGTGCTTCAAACTTACGCAATTGATGTGCCGAGTCCTGCCAAATTAGCGGCTCTGAAAATTCCCGGGTCATTGCCTGTACTGCCTCGGATTCCGATAATCCCGTATATGCAATGACTTCAGAGACTTCCATGTCTGAAAATCCTGTAAACAGGAAATTTTCTTCACTGCGTTTTTTTTGAATGATCGAAAGGATCTCAGCTCTGCTTGCCCCTAAAACATGCACGTCTTTTCCTGAAATTTGTGCAGATGACTCAATTGATTTGATAAACGATGTGTCAGGAAAATAGATGGCAGAACCATTTTCCACTACATAGGGATCGATATTGTTCAGTGCTTCGCGCAACGTGCGCAGTTCGGCTGCCGTTTTGCTGGTATTCAGCATCAATGGAATTCCCGCAGTTCGTAATCGTGAGATGACAGGCACTGCAGGGGTAAACGAATATGTATCATGATCCAGCAATGTGCCATCCAGATCACTCATGACAATCAAGGGGGGACTATTTTCTAATGTATGTTGGGATTCTGTAGACATAACCTGACAGATGCAGTGAAAGGAGAGACTGTATAAAGCGGCTTGCGAGAAACGCTGCCTGCATCCTAACAGGTATTGTTCCCGCGAACAAATACGTCTCGACATTCGCTAAGAATGAATGTGCCAATGGTTGTAGACAAATGTCTGAAGCAACACCGTTTTCATTGGTACCACGGATTGGTAAACTGTGTTAAATAATTGTTGACTACACTATAGGCTCCTGCATCATGTAATTTGAAAGTTTGCGTTCATGCGAAAAGTCATTCAATCAGTTGCTCTGTTAATAATTTCACTCAGCGCTGTGTCCAGCCTGCACGCTGCTGATTCCGGTTCGATCGCATTACAGGAACCCTGGAATTCACAATATACCCAGGAGAATGCCACCGGTCCTCATGTTCTGGGATTGTGGACGTTTGATGGTGCTAATCCGGGTACTGATCTTTCAGGAAACGGAAATACGGCTTCCTTCAATGGAGCTGAAATTGAACCACAGGGGAAATTCGGTGCTGCGATGCGTTCCTTCCCCGGATTTCCCGTAGAGGATAAACGCCACTGGGCTTCTGTGAAAACGTCCCCTCGTCTTTCACCGCGCGGTGCTTTCACTTTGGAAATGTGGGTCCAGCCTGAAGCCGATATTGAAAAAGCGGTTACCGCCTATCTTCTCGATAAAAAGTATGTCAGCCATAACGACTATCAACTCATCGTTAATCCGGCGGGGCGAACCGGAACCAGAACTTTGAGAGCTATTCTCGGCTTTGGTGACTTTTCTGAGACCTGGTATTCCGACCCGCTCAAGCTGGATCCAGGTACCTGGTATCACATTGTGTTTATGTATAACGGTGCCGGTCGAGGTCGATTTCTGGTCAATGGATTACCACACGGTGAAAAGACAGTCGCTGGCGTGGGAGCGATCACTCCCGGGACCAGGCCGCTTACCATCGGGGATCGTAACGGGAGTAATTATGGTGGCTTTCCGGGGCTGATCGATCAGGTGCGGATCAGTAGCGGGGAACTGGAATTTCGTCCGGTGCGATTTGATCGTCTTACTCAGCGGTCCTGCTACATTCGGATGGAGCAGAATCCGTCGCTTGTCTTTCAGGTAACGAACCTGCAGCCGGAGTTGTTGTCAGAAGCGACAGTCACCTGGTTATTGAATGGCGATATTCAGGGAACATCCACGTTGAAAAATCTGGAATCAGGTAAACCCCAACAGATCCTGTTCCCTTTAAATACCTCCTTACGTCCGGATCAATATGAGTTGACGGCCCGATTGAAAACAGCAGGTCCATCACAGACGACAGCGGAGGCAGTGTTTCCGATTCAAATTGTAGGGCGTAAATTACCCGACCAGTTTCCCGTGATCATGTGGGGAGCGGGGATCGGTGAAATTGATCGCCTGAAGAAAATCGGGTTTACGCACGCGGTCGGAACCAGGGTCAACTATGCGAAAGTACTGGAAGCAGGGAAGCCCACGCTAGCCGATTCCGAAGAAAATGTCGCTAAGATGCGAGCTGGTCTGGATCGGGGACTGGCCAATGGCATTTCGTTTTACGCATCATTGTCTCCTGGTTCTTATCTGAGATCTCGTGAAAAACTTCAACGTGTGAACCGGGATGGAACCACGCATTCTTCACGCGAAGACATCTGCCCCCTGATACCGGAGATCAAAGAGTTCACGTATAACGTGGGAGTTTCAGTAGCACAGACCTATCAGGATTATCCCGCGCTGGATTCTGCTCTACTGCATACTGAGGTTCGAGGCCATTCACGTCCCTGTTTTCATCAACATGACCGCGAAGCATTTAAGAAGTTCGCCGGGTTAGAGATTCCAGCAGAAGCCGGTCCACCTCGGGGAGTTGACTATAAAAAACTGAAAAACTTCCCTTCCGACCGTGTCGTTCCTGACGATTACCCGCTCTATGTCTACTACAAGTGGCATTGGAAAACCGGTGATGGCTGGAACGAATTAAACAGTGATCTGGAACGGGGGCTGAATTCGACTGCTAAAAAATTCTGGACCTGGTATGACCCGGCGATGCGCGTAGCCAGTGTATTTGGTTCCGGTGGAAATGTGAATGTACTTTCGCACTGGACTTACAGTTATCCCGATCCGATTCGTATCAATGTTGTTGGTGACGAATTGTTTGCCATGGCCCGAGGGTCTCAAAAGCATCAGGATGTGATGAATATGACGCAGATCATCTGGTATCGATCACAGACCGCGCCGATTCCGAAAAAAAAGGGTGATGGGCCAGAAGATCTGGCACATTGGGAGGAAGAACAACCAGATGCGGCTTTTATCACGATCTCTCCCATGCATTTGAGAGAAGCATTCTGGGCTAAAATGTCACGACCCATCAAAGGCATTATGTACCATGGCTGGCAGTCTCTGGTGCCAACAGATGGAGCTGGCGGATATCGCTATACCAATCCTCAAACTCAGCACGAATTGACGCGACTGATTCATGAAGTCGTACAGCCTCTGGGACCGGCTCTAAAAACGATGCCGGCAGCAAAGAATGATATTGCCTTCTATGAAAGTTTTGCCTCACAGGTTTTTGCCAGACGCGGAACTTATGGCTGGAACGGTTACTGGCTGGGAGACGCGCATCAGATGCTGCAGTGGGCTGGTTTACAGACGGATGTTGTGTTTGACGAAACAATCAATCAGACTGGACTGGATCAGTACAAGGTACTGGTGATGATGGATTGTGATGTGATTACAGAATCAATTCTGCAGGCAATTCAAGATTTTCAGAGGCGGGGCGGGATCGTGATTGCCGACGAACGTGTTTCCCCTGCTGTCAAACCAGACATTCGGATTTCATCCTACACGCGATCCGGTAAAGCCGATCTTGATAAACAGGAGTTACAGAAAAAGGCTGTAGAACTGCGACAGGCACTGACTGGAAAGTACTCACGTTATGTCGATTCTTCTAATCCCAATGTGGTTCCCTATTGTCGTCGTGCCTCTCATGCGGACTACATTTTTGTCGTGAATGACAATCGCGAATTCGGCGATTATGTCGGTCATCATGGTCGTGTGATGGAAATCGGACTCCCTGCAGAATCAACTTTATCTGTGAATCGCCAGGATGGCTTTTTTTATGATCTGGTTCAGCATCAGCAGGTCAATATGGAATTGTCGAATCAGCAGCAGTCATCAAATGTGAAACTGGGACCCGGGGCAGGCGGGATTTATCTCCGCACAGATCAGCCGATCAAACGTGTGGCTGTTGACGTCCCCTCGGCATTGAAACGCGGGGAAGCCGGAACGGTTACGATTCAAGTTCTTGATGAGCAGGGAGCACCGGTTGCTGCTGTCATACCTGTGGAAGTATCGATTGAAGATGCGGAAGGACGTGTGGCGGAAATGTCCGGATATCGTGCTCTCCAGGATGGCGAGCAGAAATTCCAGGTACAGATTGCACCTAATGATAAAGCAGGAGTCTGGACCGTGCGGGTGAAAGAACTGGCTTCGGGCAAAAGTACCACCTCCTGGTTTCGAGTTGCCGATGATAACAGCGCTGTGAAACCGCATGGTCAGAATATCAAGGGCTTTAATCCCGAACAGCCCGCCGGCTAGACTGTGTCCAGTTTTACTATAGCGTCTCTGGGGCCATTCGGACCGAGTATATTAGATTGAGAGACGCTATGGTTAAGTGTGATACCCTCCAGATGAATTAACACTTTCATCTGGAGCTGTCGGCGTTTAACTCAACCTGACTGCCTGCTGCGCGACAGCTGTCTCTCGGATCGGATTCTGTTTCGATGACGAACTTCACGAAACATTAATTTATCGGGTTTTCTGGCTGGATAGAGCGTTTGAAGCCATCTCTTTTTTTCAAGCCTTTCTTATCCAAAATAATTTCTTCATTTGTTCACAGCTTCTTAATAATTCACGTTTAAGATACCTCGCACACAAGATTGCTGTTTATTCAAGATCAGCAATCTCTTTGTCTGAATTCCACAAAGCTCAGACAGGAAGCCATACTCGTTACTCTAGATCGCATCACATTTTAACCATAACGTCCGTCAATCTAATATACCGGGTCCAAATGAGCTTGGAGTCGCCAGGGTAAAACAGGACAGAGTCTTAACTGTTATTCGAATATCTGTGAGATGTACTCAAATTATTATTCATTCGAAATCGGTTCTTTGAACCTGGCATGATTTCAGGGCAATTATAAGTATCTCTCAAATGACTGAATCCGCACTTTTGTCTCAGGTGGCTGTTGAACAACCTGACTCTGCAGTGCGCAGCTTTCGCCAGTCGCTTCAGGCAGCCTGGCTCGTTGATCCCCGATACGATCTGCTCTTCCTGGCGAACCTGGGATGGCCATTACTGGTATTACTTCAGTGGTGGGGAGGCTTGGAGATTCAGAGTGGTATCAGTTTCTGGCAGGTCTATTTTATTACAACACCGCATCGCTGGATTACACCCGCATTGTTGTTTTTAGAGCGGGATCGCCTTCAGGCCAACAAGACGAAGTACATTCTGATTACGGTCTGTCTGTTGACGATTCCAATAGCGGTCAAGATTTCCACGGGGGCGCTCACCTGCCTGCTCACAATCGATTACATCTGGAATGCCTGGCATTTTGCTGCTCAACATCACGGCATCTATAGTATTTATGGTCGTAAATCAGGGGGACTTTCCCCCGGACGATTGCGGATTGATAAATGGCTGATGCGGGGCTTTCTGTTGTATGTAACGTTTCGAATTGCGAGCTGGGCTTCTATAGGAGCTGCTGCCAGTCAGGGGTGGGGAACTCTGGATTATGTCTTTGCTGTGATTCCAGTATCCATGATTCTTAGGGAACTCTGGCAGCTGAGAGCGGAAACAGTGGGCCGATGTCTCTACTTTACCAGTGTGATGACATTGTATCTGGCAATGCTGGGGGCAGTGGCTGCTCAAAACCCGATGATGCTGCTGGTTCTGACGACGGCGTCCGCTTTGTTTCATTCCATTGAATATTTGGCAATCGTCAACTGGTCCGTCGACCGGACACGGAAATCCGGTCAATCGACGACACAACTGTTTAAAAAACTGATGCCTCGCTGGGGACTGATTCTGGCTGTGTTTGTCGTGATACTGGGCATGGGAGCCTGGTTGATGGAATCTCATCTGCTGGAACTCTGGCTCACGGCCAATCTGATCATGGCGTTTCTGCATTATGCCTATGATGGCTTCCTCTGGAAATCAAGGAGGCCTGCGCGCGCATGAAACGTCAGAAAGGTTCTCTCGATACAACAATAGCTGCCGACGTCGAAATTAAAAGTACAGTGAATGTGACACCTGATCGCAGCCCGATAATTCTGCTGGCGATTATTCTAGCTTGTCTGACTGGCTGGTGGGTTTCCACAGTCCGTGACGCGGAAAGTCTGAGTCTGCCTTATCTGCGTGTCGATATTGCGATTGTCTGTTTCGTCTGCATGTTGCCACTGGTCATGCTGAGTTCTGACTGGCTGTTCCGTGTTTTCAGTCATCACAGTCCGCCTCTGTTTAAACTGGTTCAGATTATATTTTATGCTGGCGCGGCAGGAATTCTGATCATGGCTTTGACCAGCAGTCATCCGAATGGCACGCTGAGCAGATACGATGCCTGGGAGTCCATGATCCTGCGACCTGTCCTGGCCTTCTGGCTGATGATGACTCTGTGTCTGATCGAAGGGCAAATCTCAAAGAGAGGAAAAACCTCTGAATCGAGTTCTAAGCAGGGATTCCTGATCTGGGGGCTGGCTTTGATGACAGCGGTCCTGGTTCCAGCGATCTATATTCAATCACGGGTGAATGAAATCGTGACAACTGTTGAGGAATCACTGGGCAGTGGTCGCCTGGGGGATGCGCGACGTTTGACGCGTGAAGTCTGTGTACTGGCGCCCTGGCAGAAAATTGGTGATCTACCCGCAGGAGATCTGGCTCGCGACCTGGATCGCAGCTGTTATGAAATCGAACGCAACCTCGGGTTTATGCAGCTTGAATCCAGGGAAAACGAAGAAGCCATTTATCAACAGGCGCGGTTACTGACTATTCTGGGGAAACGTTCGGCAGCACTACGACTGCTGGCTCCCTGGAAAGATCAAAAAACCGTGAGCCCACTGACCTGTCAGTTGCTGGGGAATATCTATCAGCAGCAGGAGCAGTGGGGAGAAAGTGAGCGGTGGTACCAGAAGTCCCTGAATGCCTGGAAACGATTGCCGCATTCAGAACAGCAACAGGCGGGGATTGTCTCCGCCTGGAAAGGGATTGCATTTGCTGAAAGGAAACGAGGGAAATATGAAGAAGCAGAAAGTGCGTATTTATCGGCGTTGTCACTGGCACCCACGGCTGACCAGCATTATTTGCTCGCACAGTTTTATGAAGATACTCAACAGACAAGCAAGGCACGGGAACACGCTCTCCGGGCGATGGCATTGAATGCTGACCGCTATGGAAAATCCGGTCAAAAACTGATCACTTCATTACAGCAGCAACACTTTGGTTGCCTGAATGTCTGGCAAGGAAGCAGTCCCTGATTCAGGCCAGACGAGGGGCCACTTGAGTCCTGCCTTTCTGAATTGTTCTGCAATTCCGGGGAGCATTATCAGCCGATGATATCCCGGCGATGTGAAACATAGTCCCAGACAACGTAGCGGTCCAGATCGCGGCCGGCGGTGAAGAAGACGCGACCCTGCGTCGCTTCTGCCAAACGATGGGCAAACTGAATATCTTCACTGGATTGAGACCAGCTGGGAATCAGAAAGATATTGATGGTGATGCCTTCACGTTTGCATAAATGGGCTTCCCGCATCGTAGCCGCTTCGGTCTGTGGATCGGGCGGATAGAGCAGATACAGTTGCTCGCCTTCAAAATGCGCGGTGGGAAGTCCGTCGGTAATCAGAATGATCTGGCGGTTAGGCGTGTCCTGAAGAGCGAGAAAATGTCTTGAGAGCTGCAGGGCATGTTGTATGTTCGTGAAGTGCGGGGGCACAATCTGCTCGCTGATGTTTTCATCACTCATGTCGACTTTCAGACGCACAACGGGATCAAAAATGGTCACCGGTTTGGGCATCAACTCGACAATTTCTGCAGCCGTTCGCGGTTTGGCGAAGGTATACATCTCAATGAATTGCAGATAGTCGCCGGGGTATTCGCCCCGAATCAATGCTTCGAGCGCGAGCCCCATCTGCTTGACATTGACGTACTGACCTTCGTATCGCATCGACCCGCTCATGTCCATCAATACGGTAGTAGCGCACTTGGGTGTGTTTCGGGTTTTATGAATCACGAGGTCATCAGATTTTAAGCGAATAGGTAAGCCGGGACCATCACGGAGAATCGCATTCGTGAAGGACTGGGTGATGTCCATGTTCGAAACAGAATCTCCGAACTCGTAGGGTTTGGTGGTGGGAAGTTCTACCGCTCCTTCGCCAACTACCGGGCCTGTGTGTCGTCCGGTACGTGATGCCTGCAGGTCACTGAAGATCTTTTCCAGAATACGACTCTGAAACAGACGGTATGCTTTGGGAGTCAGGCGAAACTGACCTTTAGAAAATTCGAGTCCCTGCTGATCGGCCATTTCCCGCATCAGGTCGCGGACCTGTTTCTGCAGGGCGTTCAGCGTTTCCATGTCCCCGGGTTGTGTGAATTCGGACAGGGCTTCCATATCGATGATGGCGATCTGTGCGGTTTCGCGGGCTTCTTCAAGTTGCTTGAGCAGTTCGTCTATCTTCTCAAGTTCAGCTTTGATTTCCAGGGCTTCCGGAATGGTCATCGAAGTATGCCCGGTGAAGTAGTATTTGGATGCCAGCTCATCGATTTCGTATTTGTCGCCCAGGCGATCAACCAGTTGAACCAGCCCGCGGGCAAACGGACTGCTGTCATCTTCTGTTTTGTACCAGATCCGTTCCAGATCGTAGATCTGTTCTTCGCGGACCGCCTGTCGGAAGAAGTCCTTTAATCGACGTGGGGGCTGCATCTGTTTAGCGTAATCACGATAAGAACGTCGGGCTTTTTTTCTGACGCTGTCAGTCTCATACGTTTCCAGGATTTTGCGTTTGCGCTCTTCCAGCATGGCAACGAGCGCATCCAGGCTGGGTCCCAGACCTGCGATCTGGCTGGGGTCCAGTTTGATCGCCCGTGCCAGTTCTTCCTCCGTCAGTTCCCGCATGGAACCATAATACATCATGTGATTCAAAGCGGGAGAGACCAGGTCGGGAGGGGGTTGCATCGGGTCGGGAATGCGTTTCGGGTCGTACTTCTGGTACGTATGGATAATCCCGCCGGTCAGTCGTTTATCAGACATAGTGGTATCTCAATCTCTCTTGGGAGAGTTGTCGTAGAAGTCGAGTGTGACGTTTATGTTTCATAGACAATGCGTCCATGATCCTGGGAACGTGAAATTTTACTGTTGGCATACAGTCCCGCTAATACGAATTCGATGCAGGAGGCCCGGATGGATTCGTCACCCGAAGCATTGACTTCGAATGCTTTGTCCCAGACAGGGGGAACCCGTTTCAGTCGTTCTGCGTACTGGGAGGAGGGGAGCATGTCACCGACTTCAATTTTGATGCCCTGGGCAAAAATTTCGCCGATCTCTGCCAGACCATGTTCGACGATGTATTCCTGGAAGACATCCTGAATCGCTTTGGCGATGATGGCATCCAGAACCTGACGTTCGGACATCTGGTTGGCGCCCATCAGATCGAGTTCCAGTTTTCCCAATGAAGAAGAGTAGAGGTGTCCCAGATCGCTGATGCGGGGGACCGCCGGTTTTTCATTGAGCACGGCACCTCGTCTGCGGGCGGCAGCAACCATCATCCGATAATTGGCAATACTGAAGCGGGCACTCACGCCCGAGTCGTGATCAACATATTTCGATGCCCGGGCGGAGACGGTAATCTGTTCGATTATTTCCCGCATGAAATAAGGAATCACGACGGGGACTTGGCCTTCCAGATCCACACTGGCTTCCTGTTCCATAATTTCAATTCCCAGGCTGCGATCGCGGGGATAGTGAGTATGGATGACCGAGCCGATCCGGTCTTTCAACTGCGGGATGACTTTTCCACTGCGGTTGAATGTTGATGGATTGGATGAAAACAGTATCAGCATGTCGAGGTCAAAGCGGATGGGATAGCCGCGAATCTGCACGTCCCGTTCTTCCAGAATATTAAACAGACCCACCTGTACGAGTTCATCCAGTTCGGGAAGTTCGTTCATGGCGAAGATGCCGCGATGCATGCGGGGAATCAGGCCGAAGTGCAGGGCACTTTCTGCGGACATGCTTTCGCCGTGCGCCAGTTTGGCCGGGTCGATTTCACCAATCACATCGGCGAATTTCGTACCAGGAGCGAGACGCTCTGCGTAGCGGTCTTCTCGGGACCACCAGGCGATGGGGACTTCATGTTCAGGGGTATTCGCGATAAACTTTTTTCCGATACTGGTGATCGGCTGATAGGGGTCGTCGTGGACCGGTGATTCCGGGATGTCCAGGTAGGGGATCTCCGCATCAAGAAATCGGATCAGTAATCGCATGATACGACTTTTCGCCTGCCCTTTTTCTCCCAGAAACAGCATGTCATGCTCTGACAGGAGTGCCAGGACGATATCGGGAATTACAGTATCATCATAGCCGACGATTCCGGGAAACAGTTCATCGCCGGTCTGCAGAGCCTGCATGAGATTATCATAAATTTCACGTTTTACTGTTTTGCTCTTCCAGCCGCTTTCGCGGAGTTCCGCCAGATTGGTGGGACGATTCATAAAGTTATCTCATTCCAGTTTGGATTAGAAATTTCAAGTCGATAATGAGCTGGGCAGGCGTGATCGGATACCTGCAGTCTTCACGTAATCATAGACAAAACAGGAGTCTCGACTATAGTGCAGTTGTTCATGATTGCCCGGAATCAGAAAAAAAGTATCGATGAATCAATTCGACACTTATGAATTTCTTCTGTCTGACCAGGATTGGTCTGCCCTCTTTGCCTTGGATACATACTTTCGGTAAGATGAAGGACTTGATAATTTAATTTCAACAGATGAAGGACACTCATGAAGCATCGCGTTCGACTCCTTACAATTCTTATTCTGGCAGTGAGTACAACTCAAGTAAAAAATGCCAATGCTGATACTCCTGAATCAGCAGTTTCTGTGTTACAACCGTATGTTGATCGTAATGAACTGGCAGGTGCTGTTGCCCTGGTCGCTGATAAAAATCAGATTCTCTCCGTGGACACCGTCGGTTTTGCTGATATCGAGGGTAAAAAAGCGATGCCTGAGGATGCGATGTTCTGGATCGCCTCGCAGTCCAAGGGAATGACGGCGACTGCGGTGATGATGCTGGTTGATGAAGGGAAGATCTTCCTGGATGACCCGGTGGAAAAATATTTACCGGAATTCAAGGGACAGATGGTGATCGCAGAAAAAGATAAGCATCACATACTGCTTCGTAAGCCCTCACATCCAATCACAATTCGCGAAGTGCTGAGTCATGTAAGCGGTTTGCCGTTCAAATCCGCGATTGAAGTGCCTGCCCTGGATGCGCTGCCTCTGGAAGCAGCGGTACGCAGTTATGCGATGACGCCTCTACAGACTGAGCCGGGAACACATTATCAATATTCGAACGCTGGGATTAACACGGCGGCGCGAATTCTCGAAGTTGTGTCAGGTAAGAAGTACGAAGATTTCATGCAGGAGCGATTATTTAATCCGCTGGGAATGAAGGATACCACCTTCTGGCCGAACGCAGCACAGGTGGCTCGACTGGCAAAGTCATATCGCCCTGATGCCTCGAAGACTGGTCTGGCAGAATTTCTCTTGAATCAGTTGACCTATCCTTTGACTGATACCGCGCACCGATTCCCAATGCCGGCGGGGGGACTGTTTTCGACTGCGCAGGACACTGCGATTTACTGTCAGATGTTGCTTAACGGAGGAGAATTCAAGGGCAAACGTTATTTAAGCGAAAACGCGTTTAAGGCACTGACTACGCGACAGACGCCTGAAGGAGTTAAGCAAAGCTACGGACTGGGGCTGGCAGTCGGACCAGACTGGTTTGGACATGGTGGTGCGCACGCCACGAATATGGAAATTCGACCTGAAGACGGGATCATTACCATCTGGATGGTGCAGCATGGTGGATTTCCCGGAAAAGGAAAAGAAGCTCAGGGTGCCTTCAAAAACTGGGCACGCCAGAAATATGGAAAGTGAGTCGCGGGTGAGTATCTATCAACGTTTTGGTGTGGAACCGATTATTAACGCCTGTGGCAGCGTGACTCGACTGGGTGGCGCACCGATGCCTGAAGAAGTGCTGGAGGCATTTCGACAGGCGTCTGAAGTCTCTGTTTCGCTAGAGCAGTTGCAGGCCGCAGCTTCACGTATGATTGCCGAGCATACCGGTATGGAGGCCGGTCTGGTGACCTCCGGTGCTGCGGGAGCGTTGACACTGGGAGCGGCTGCGATACTGGCACGGCATGATTTGAGGCGAATGGAACAACTTCCTCACTGTGAGGGTTTTCCGCATGAGTTTATTATTGCGCGGGAACAGCGGAGCGGATATGACCATGCAGTCAGGGCATCCGGGGCACGGCTGGTAGAAGTTGGTTTTAATGAAATTGTTTCCAATGCCGGAGTTCGTCGCACGGAACCCTGGGAATATGCTGCTGCCATCAATGAGCAAACTGCAGGGATTGTCTATGTCCATGCAGCGAATTCACAGCCGGCGTTGAGTGAAGTTATCAAAGTCGCCCGGCAGCGGGGGGTTCCGGTTCTCGTTGATGCAGCAGGAGAAGTGCCGCCACGCTCCAATCTGAAAGCAATTGCCGCTACGGGAGCCGATCTGATCGCCTTCAGTGGTGGAAAAGCTATTCGCGGTCCGCAGTCGACAGGTCTGTTATGTGGAAAGCGGGAACTGATTTCTTCTGCGGCACTGCAACTGCTTGACATGGACGATCACGGGCAGTTGTGGGATCCTCCGGCCGACCTGATTGATCTGACATTGTTCGATGGTATTCCCCGGCACGGGATTGGGCGCGCTCTGAAAGTTTCGAAAGAAGAGATTATTGCGTTGCTGACCGCATTAGATCTGTTTTCTTCCGGTGCCTACGATGCGCAGAACCAGAAGTACCGCCGTTGGCTGGAACAGATCGCAGGGGAGTTGGAACAGGCGAATGTGAATGCCACCTGTTCTCTGGTAATACCGGAATGCAGTGAACGCTGGCCGCTGCTGGAAATTCAGATTGAAGAAGACAAAGTCGGAACAGCCTTTGATGTCTGCCGGAAATTGAGGGAGGGTACGCCTGCGGTGTATGTCGGTCATGCCCGGCTGCATGAAGGCCTGCTGTCGGTCAACCCACTGTGTCTGAGATCAGATCAGGTCAGTCTGCTGGTACAACGTTTATGCGAATTGCTGAAATAAGGTTTTCTTGAACTGGTCAGGGATGAGCGGGCTGATTCGCATACGGCCAGTGAGTGGGCTTGTAATCAATGGCCAGATGAGGCGTTTTAATTCGTTTGCCGTCTGCTGCCAGACTGTGCATGACGGCGTCCAGGATACCGGTAGTCAGCAGCGTTCGCTCGACAGGATAGGTGGGTTCGCCTGTATGAATCATGTGTTCGATGGCCTGAAGCAGGTAGGCGAAATGACCGAACGGGGGCTTGAGTTCCAGTTTGAACCAGGTGGCCCGCGGTTTGTCTTCCCCTTTCAGTTTAACGGCGACAGCATAATGCCGACTGAGTCGATTTGCCATCGCGATCGTACTTTTTAAACCGTCCTGATGTTCCAGAAAATAGAACGCACTGTCATCTTTCAGGATCTCCTCCCAGTCTCCTTTGGCGACATTCGGGATTACATCCAGCGCCGCCTGGAGCATGGCCCGATCCCATTTTCCCTCCCGTCCGGCTTTCCAGATCTGTTGGCCTTGCGCGGTTTCCACAGTGGTAACACCCACAGGACCTTTGCGATGTTCAATTAAACATTGTTGGGCTTCCAGCGAATGAAAGCCATGGGCTTCAAAATTGCCGCGACCGATTGTCAGCACGGACTCAATTTCACAATTCTCGGGTAGCGTTAAACTCGGTTTGCGCCAGGCGACGGGCAGGGAAGAACCGGCCATCATGGGAAAATTCATTTTGAGTGACGTATCGTACATGGCTTTGGCGTCCTCCCAGCGATAACCCATGTGTTTGTCATTATACACGGGAACCGACTTGCCATATTTCTTGAACGTGGCTGTGATTTCATCAAAGAACTGTTTACGGGGATACATGTGTTGTTTCGTGTCAGGTGTAAAAGGGTAGTTGCCATGTTCGCCGACAATCAGAACTCCTGCGACCTGGACTTGATCTGTTCCGAGCGTAATCGCTTCTTCAATCGTTCCTGCCAGAGGGAATTTGTATTTAAGTGACAGGCTGCGGCTCATGTCCCGCGCGGGCACCTGATCGGTATAGAGTGCAGCCAGTTTTAAGTCAGGACCGACACCTCCCTGTTGCTGGAAGCCTTCCAGGATTTTTCCGACCAGCACATCTGCATGCGAGTTCGGCGTGTATTCGGTCACTATAGCAGCAACTGGTAGCTTTGATCTTCTGGTGGTGCCAGCTGCAGGGACAGATTGTGTCATCAGACAGGGGAGGGTGGCTGCGGAAGCCTGTTGCAACCAGGTGCGACGATTGATGAGACTCATGTTTTTGCTCCTCTCGGGGTCATCCTGACTGGTGAATCACTCTGAGCATAAGTGAAGGCAGGAAATATCAAGGATGGTTTATGTTAACTATGAAGGATTGCCTGCTTTTCTACAAGTGTTTTTGGAGAAGCAGGCACAGTTACGGGGGTGAGAGCTTGTTTCACAGGTGCTTCTCAAAAAATTTGATTGACATGCGGAATAGTACTGTTATAGTACTGTGTACTCTTTGAGGTAAGTTTTTATGCATATCCGAATCGAACGTGGCTCTTCAACGCCGATCTCCCGGCAGATCATGGAGCAGATCCGGGCACATTGTCTGTCTGGAACACTGCAGCCGGGGGATAGTCTGCCTTCCGTGCGCAAGCTGGCATCGCGGCTGGGAGTGAATGTCAACACGGTGGTACGTGTCTATGAGCGACTGGCTGCCGAGTCTTTGGTGGAAATGCGACATGGGGAAGGCACTTTTGTATTACCCCAGGCTGCCTTTTCCGACAATCGACAGCAGATGTCGGAGCAACGGGAGCAACTGGAACGGGAATTTTCAGCGGTGGTTCACCAGGGATTACTGCTGGGGCTCACAGCGACTGAATTGCGAAAGCTGTTGACGACCTCGATTGCAGAGTCGAAACGGGAATTGAAAACAGGAGCAGCTATGCGTCAATAACACGAGACAAAATTGGGAAAGACATCTATTTCACAGGAGTCGAACGTGTCAGCAGCAACCATCAAAATTGATCAGGTCCAAAAACAGTTTGGCAAGAATGTCGTACTGGAAGATATTTCACTGGAGATTCCCCGCGGGCAGACATTGGCGTTGCTGGGCAGAAATGGCGCTGGTAAGACGACGCTGATTCGCATGTTGCTGGGGTTACTCAAGCCGGATGCCGGTTCAATACAAGTGGATGGCTGCGATCCCACAAGGGAAGCGATCGAGTTGCGGCGTCGCGTCGGCTATCTGGCGGAAGATCAGACGATGTATGGCTGGATGACGGCGGTGGAACTGTGTCACTTTCTGAATCCCTTTTATCCGGCCTGGAATCAGTCGCTGGCGGACGATTATCTGGAGCGGTTTGATATTCCCCGTCATCAGCGGATCGAGCGGCTTTCCAAAGGCCAGAACGTCAAGCTGGGATTGACGCTGGCACTCGCGCATGAGCCGAATGTGGTGATTCTCGACGATCCCGCTCTCGGTCTGGATACGATTGCCCGCAAAGAATTCAATCGGGATCTGATTGAACATCTGCAGGCAGCCGGTCGAACGGTATTGTTCAGCTCGCATCTGCTGGATGAAGTCGAAGCGGTCGCCGATGCCGTGGCGATTCTGGAGGGAGGAAAAATCATTCGACAGTCTGCGACGGAAACACTGCGGTCCAAGGTCAAACGCTTTGTACTGAATTCAGTGGAAATCGCAGGAATCACGCCTCCTCCGGGATTACTGGATGTCCGAGTGTGGGAGTCGCAGTTCGTTGTGACCGTCGACGGGGCGGAACCGTTCATGGAACAGTTGACTTCACTGGGAATAGATTTCGAAATTATCGAGTTGAACCTGGATGAGATATTTGAAAGTTTTGTGATTGGTCGTACGCAAGCCTGGCCTCAGGCGGGGATGCCTGCTGTTGTCTGATTGACGGGCTCAAAGGTGGAAAAATTGCAGGGGGAATTCTGATGGATCCTGTTACAAAATCTCTTGTCTGGAAAGAATGGCAGGAACGTAAATGGGCGTCCCTGGTCTGCCTGATCTGGATCTTGTGTGGTGTGCTGTATGTTATATGTTACGAAAGCATCACCGGTTGTCGCACCGCAGCGACGCGTTATAGTACGATCTGTCTTGTTTACAGCATTTTTATGTCGGTCTTTCTGGCGATGCGGGTTTCGCTGAGCGAGGTTACGAATGATACGCTTTCTTTTTCCCGCTCTTTGCCAGTACCGCTTTCTCGAATCGCTGCTGTCAGGCTGGGAGTGGGGTTGTGTACGCTGTTAGTGCCGATTCTGCTCGGTGGTATGATTCTGGTAGTGGTATTAGCAGGAGGCATGCTGGAACAGGTTCCCGGACGAGCCAACGCTAACGCTTCGGGGAGCGACATTGTGACGATTGCGAACGTGGAAGCGACACTGCGTGCGAGTCTTGGCGCAGGAAACGCAGTGGGACTGCTGGTCAAGTTGACATGTATTTCGCTCGTCCAGACTGGGGCCCTGTTTCTGCTTCTCTGTGTCGCAGGGGCACGCCGGCGGAATGAAGTGACGCTGGGTTTGCTGGGAACGGTAATAGCCTGCGTTTGGTTCATTCTGTTGCATGTCAGGGTGTTTTTTGGCCCCCATTATGACTTTCTGCATGAATGGATCGGGAGTGTTTTTCCGCAGTCGCTGGTGGTGTTTTTTTCTTACTCGTATGAGCATGTGACCTGGAATGATCTTTACCTGGCAAATCGTATCTGGCTGCCTTTGTGTCTGAATCTGCTACTGCAAATTGGACTGGCCCGCTGGTTTACACGCCGTTATGGAACGCGGGACAGTATTTCGGTTCCCGGCAGGTTTCAGTTCTGGAAAATTCCACCTCTGTTTTCACTGATTTCAACTCCTCTTCCCCGTCCGCTGTTTTCTCTGATCTGGATCAATTTGCGACAGTCAGTACCATTGGCGCTGGCAGGACTCTGCCTGGCTGGATTTATGGTGTTAATGGAAACGGGGGGGAGCCTGTTTGATTCACGGAACAACTGGGAAGCTTTCCGGCATCTTCTGCCTGGTTCGATGAGTACCTTGGGGTTGCTCTGGGCTAGCGTCGTGGGGGCTGGAGTCATCGGTGCAGAACTTTCTCCCGGACTAGGGCATTTCTGGCGGACGCGGCCGATTTCTGTTTACCACTGGTTCTGGCTGAAGTATCTGATTGGCTTGCTGGCTGTGCTGATCGTGCTGAATGGAACAGTAATTTACGTCAGCTGGGACAGTCTGTTTCTGTCGACGGCAGAAAAAATACGGTACAGTCCTTCCAGTATTTTAAGCTGGTCCTATATCGTCTGTATTCCTTTGATGCATGCGATGTTGTATTCCCTGGCGGTACTGGGAGTCTGCTGGTGGAAGAAGCCGGTACGGGGAGCAGTGGTCGCGGCGGTTGTATTCTTCATCACTTCGCTGCTGATGGAATCGATACCGGGGGTGTCGAATTTCGATCCATTTTATGTTTACAACAATCTGGTTCAGGCGGAACAGAAGGGCGTGTTTGATCTGTCAATGCATCACTTTCCAATGGTCTTCGGTCTGATTGTGGCTGGCACGGTGGGAGCCGCCTGGCTGGCTTCATGGAAAGTACAGAGACTGGAATACTGACTGGAATTCGTGTTTACACTTGTTGAGCTTCCAAGTCTCCGGCTATTCCTCAGTCTGTTCAACTGCTAAAATAGATGTATGAACAGTCAACAAACAATAAAAAATCTGCATGATCTTGAATTTGATAACCAGTTTACCCGGGAAATGCCCGCTGATCCGGAGACCGAGAACTTCCGCAGGCAGGTGAGTCAGGCCTGTTACTCGCGCGTCACCCCCACCAAAGTGAGTCAGCCGCAACTGGTCTCGTATTCGAAAGAAGTGGCGGATCTTTTAGATCTTTCCACTGCTGCGGTCGAATCAGATGAATTTGCCGAGGTCTTCGCGGGGAACCAGGTTCTGGAAGGGATGGACCCGTTTGCCATGTGTTATGGCGGGCATCAGTTTGGGAACTGGGCCGGTCAACTGGGAGATGGCCGGGCGATCAACCTGGGAGAGGTTCGCAATCAAAAAGGGGAACACTGGACATTACAGTTAAAGGGGGCAGGGCCGACGCCTTATTCTCGCACTGCTGACGGACTGGCGGTGTTACGGTCGTCCGTGCGCGAATTTTTATGCAGTGAAGCCATGTATCATCTGGGAGTGCCGACTACACGGGCGCTGAGTCTGGTTCTTACCGGGGAACAGGTTTTGCGCGATATGTTTTATGATGGGAATCCCGAGCATGAGCCGGGGGCTGTGGTGTGTCGCGTCGCGCCTTCGTTTCTGCGATTCGGGAATTATCAGATCTTCGCGTCCCGTGGTGAAATTGAACCACTACAGAAACTGGTCGACTATACTATTCGCACTGATTTTTCTGAACTGGGTGAACCGAGCCGCGAAGTCTATCTGCGCTGGTTTGAAGAAGTCTGTCGTCGTACGGCGGACATGATTATTCACTGGATGCGTGTCGGTTTTGTGCATGGCGTGATGAATACGGATAACATGTCGATCCTGGGACTGACGATTGACTATGGTCCGTATGGCTGGCTGGAAGATTATGACCCCAACTGGACTCCCAACACGACTGATGCCGCGGGGCGACGCTATCGCTTTGGAAATCAGCCGCAGATCGCCTTATGGAATCTCGTACAGCTGGCGAATGCCATCTTTCCTTTAATTGAAGATGCCGAACCGCTACAGAAGTCTCTGGATGAGTATGTAGACGGTTTCGAACAGGGATTCCAGCAGATGATGGCGGAGAAACTGGGGTTGAGTTCATTGCAGAGAGACACCGATTTACCGCTGATTGAAGAACTGCAGCAGGTGCTGCAGCTGGTAGAAACGGACATGACCATTTTCTTCCGTCGACTGGCATTATTGAAAGCCGAAAGTCAACCATCATCCGATGCAGTCGAGTTACTGGCGCCGTTGATGGATGCGTATTATGAACCGGACAAAGTCACGGGTGATGTGCGCACAAAAATTGTGGAATGGCTGGAGCGATATTTAAAGCGCCTGCGTGAGGAGCAATCCTCAGACGTTGAGCGGCGGGAACGGATGAATCGCGTGAATCCCAAGTACGTACTCCGAAACTATCTGGCGCAACTGGCGATTGATAAAGCAGCCGAAGGGGACTTCTCCCTGGTGAATGAGCTGCTGGAACTGTTGAGGCGACCTTATGACGAGCAGCCGGAGCAAGAAGAATATGCCGGGAAACGACCGGAATGGGCCCGCAATCGTCCCGGCTGTTCGATGTTGTCCTGCAGCTCCTGAATTATCAGGTGTTGTCCGCTGAAATTACAGGGGGCAGTTCCTCGCCGGCGGGAATGAACTTCATTGAAATCGAATTCACACAATGCCGAGTGTTCTTGTCAGTCAATCGCTCTCCCAGAAAGACATGTCCCAGATGACCACCACAGTTATGACAGACGATTTCAGTGCGTGAGCCATCCGGATCAGGAACACGGTCCACTGTGCCGGGCAATTCATCATCAAAGCTGGGCCAGCCACAGTGACTCTCGAATTTATCTTCACTTCGATAGAGGGGGGCATTGCACTGACGACAGATAAATGTTCCCTCTGACTTGAGGTTGGTGTATTCGCCGAAAAAAGGACGCTCGGTTCCTTTATGCAGGATGACGCGGGCTTCTTCGGGGGTGAGGTTATTAAAATGTTGTTTCGATGACATACGATCTTTCCTGCTTGAAATAACTGGTCAGAGACGGGTCAGCAGAGCGGCAATGGAAATAAAATGGAATTCATACCGCTCAGGGTTTTCAGCCAGGAGCTGTTCAATGCGCTGATAGATTTTATCGACTAACTGCTTCTCGATTAGTTCGTCAGGTAGGGCTTCAGCCACGACCGGCTCCGTAAATGCTCTCAGGAAGCTGGTGTAACTCTGAGCCCAGGTCTTGCGGTCTCCTGTGCTGGCGAAATCATCATCAAAGGGGGCCCGAGTATCATAGGCTTGTGTGTGCTCAATGCGATATGCGGTAGAAAGTTCCGATTCATTCTGTAGGGGAGCCGTCAATTCATCAAGATCTCGATAGTAGGCGGGGAAGATAAAGTTTTCATAAAAACTGCGAGGTAATATATCTTCCTCAACAAAATCGAGGAATGCATCACTGAGGACATCCATGATCCCGTGCCCCGTGGATTGCGTCTCGGTTTTCCCATAAACCTGGACCAGCAGCTTACCGCCGGGAACCAGTTCCTGGGCTCGAGCTGCATAGAACTGGTAAAGATCCTGATAGGATTGTTTCTGAAACGGAATCAGTTCACTGGGGGAAACATGAACTCCCTCACGCGGCGCGTTGGGATTGGGTATCATAGGGATGACGAAGTTGGGGAGTGTGGCAGATGGTTTAGATTCATAAAAACCGATGGCGTTATACGTGGTTGCCAAGTGTAGCGTTTTTGGGGGGACTAGTCTTCCGAAGGCCGAGCCCCCGATAGCAGCAGAATAGACGGCTGTGCCAGAAAGTGCAGGGGCTGACTTGGGAAACAAATTTAAGAACATCTGATTAAAGTCATTGGTGGGCAGATCGTCAAACAATGCCCAAACGGGGAGCTCTGACTTGCGACGGACGAATTCAATCAGGTGATTCATCGTGTTGATGGAGTTGGCTCCCTCTGATGTGCCGATGTCCAGAAAATTCCATGATTGCTGATCAGGGGACGGTTCCGGCAGATCTGTGATGGCTTCTTCCATCCAGGGGATCAACGCCTCGGATGTCAGGCGTTGTACACGGGAGTTGGCATCGTAATAACCGCCCCCTTTCATTCCAGTTGTCGTAGGCATGTCTTTATCCTGCTTATAAAGCAAACGTGATCAGTGTTATAAATTATTGTAGCTAAATTATTCCTGCTGACATTAAATTCAGTGTAGCGGAACAAGAGGCGCGAATCTATTGATCAACGGCTATGAAATGCCGCCGCGGTTTGAAAGGAGATTTCACGCTCTGTGCGGTGTCAGAGCAGAATCTGTCAGATTGTCGGTGATGGATAGTACAGGTGTCTAAAGTATGAGAAAACTCTTTAACGGAAAATGCTAACCCTCAATACCGTATAAGGTTGAAAGATTTGGTTTCGAGGGAGGGAACTGAGGAGACTTTCTGTAATTCTGTGGAAATCCGATTCTGCGAAAAGTTTTTTTGACGGGCTCTCTTCAGGATGGTAAATTGATATCAGCAAATCACAACATTCTTATTTCATTTCCGATTGACCCAGCAAATTTCAAACAGGAGTTGCCTACGTCACATCAATCTATCCCGTAACAGAGAGAGCGTCTTGCGCGGAGTGGTCTCTTTGCGATTCAAGGAGTTTAGAATGGCCAGAAAATATTCATGTCTTGTTGATGGCGCGTTGGAAGAAATTTCAGCGCTGGAATATATCCTGTTAGGCGACTTACTGGACTTATTGGAGGAAGCCGACGGTGATGCGGAGGCCTGGAAATGGATCTCCAAAGTACTCGATACACTATTGAAGGCAATGCCTCGTGAATTCGAGTTACAGGATGAAGGTGGTTATCTGGAAGAAGTTCTCGAAGAGCATCCCAACTGGCAGGGGCAGGTGCGCGACCTGTACCAGGAACGCTGCGATTTATTAAAGAAGCTGGACGAACTGCGCACGCGGATGCAGGATTCGCAACCATTGCAGCAGATGAAGCAGCTTGCGAGTGAATTACGAGATGAACTCCGCGACTGGATTACGAGTTACATCGCCCATCAACGTCACGAACGCCGGATTCTGCAGGACGCGTTCAATAACGACATCGGTGCTGCCGACTGATACTGATCTCGAAGTATCTTCTAAAGCCTGTGAGATTGACCGGTTTCGGGGCTTGCTCAGGCTTACGGACTCCTGTTTTTCTTTTGCAGCTATGATCGAATTACTCAGCTCTGATACTGCTTACAGATGGTGTTCAGGGAGCCTTTGAATGCTGCGCATCTGGTAAAAATTACCAGCGAAGGATTGTGAATTGAATTTCCACCAATTATGGTGTGTCTGTGCGAATGTGACACGTGTATTGTGTTCATGTTTGGCGGGTGCTCTCCAGAAACAATCCATTCCGTACTGAGAAAACGAGCAGGATAATGTCAGATCAAGTCAGCCTCGAGCATGAACCAGCCCCTGAAAAACATTCAAAATTTGGCTGGAGCCTGCTGGGGATTTCAGTTCTAGTGATTGCAGCGGGGGCAACTGCTTTCTGGTTTTCTCGGAACCCTGGACCGCAGCAGGTAAAAAAAGTGGCTCCCAAACAGGTTGTGCCTCCCCGGTTTGAAGGGCCTCTCAAACAGCAGAAGCAGATCATTTCCGCGGTCTTCAGTCCCGATGGCAAAACACTTGTGACTGGCAGTTGGGATGATAAGTCGGCTAAGCTGTGGGATGTGGCCAGCGGCAAGCAGAAAGGGAAAAAACTGCAGTTCCGAGGTCCGGTCGAGAAGATCGTCTTTAGTCCGGATGCCGGGAGCGTAGTTGTTGCGAGCCACGATGGTTCCGCGCAGATTATCGATCTAGCCAGCAGTAAACCACAAGGAAAGAAACTCAATCATCTGGCGGGTCGCGTCAGTGATGTGGTTTATACGCCTGATGGTTTAACGCTAATCAGCGGAGGCACTGACAGTACGATCGAATTCTGGGATGCTCATACGGGAGAATTCCAGGAAGACAAAGAACTGAAACTGAAAGGGCCGGTGTTGAGTCTCGCGATCACTCCAGATGGTAAGACGCTGTTAGCCGCGAGTAAAAATGTAGTGTATGTATGCGACGTTGAGAAAGGGCAGATCTCGGGAGAACCGCTGGAGAATGGCAAGTCCTATATCAAAGCGATGCTGCTGAGCCCGGATGGTAAAACCCTGTTTACGTCGACAGGTAAGGAGTCTCTGGATGTATGGGATGTTCCCGGTAGAAGTTTGAAGAAGGAGTCGTTTCCGCACGAGTCGAACATCAAGGCCATCGCGATCAGCGCAGATGGTCAGACGCTGTTAACGGGAACCAAAGCGGGGAAGGTACACTTCTGGGATCTGACGCGGAATGAAAGGAAGGGGGAGCCTCTCAAATATGCAGGAGAGGTCGAGACACTCGCCTTTACGCCTGAAGATAAAAACGTACTGGTAGAATACTTGGACCGGAAGGATTGGAAAAACTCGCATGTACTGTGGGATCTCAGTGGTGAAACTCCGCAGGCGTTTGCCTTTACACACGAAAATACTCTTCGCACGGTGACCGTTGGCCCCGATAATGAGACTGTGTTGCTGGGATGTACTGATGCGCCTTATCTCAGGCAGATTGAGTCGTTGCGAACAGAAGCCAAGACGCAGCCTGAGGAAAAGAAAGAGAAGATGAGGGTTGCAAGTGCGGCTCAAAGTAAAGCACCGGCGGTAAAGAGCAAGCCCCGGGAAACAAAGCCGCCCAGGCCCGTTCCGCTGGAAAAAGCCAAACGGGGAGCACTGGATGAACTCGTCTTTAAGCATCCGCGAGACGTGGACCAGGCTTCTTTCAGCCCTGACGGCAAGCTGATGGTAACCCGCTGTGGAGACGGCACAGTTTATGTCTGGGACCTTACCAGCGGGAAGCAACAGGGTGAGGCAATTCAGAACAAGTACCTGGCTACGGTTCAGTTCGGTACCGACAGCCAGACATTGATTCTGGCGAGTGCCAGCCTGAAGCCGAACCCGAATGTGGAACGAGTCTGGAAATGGGATCTGGCGACGAATCAATCCAAAGGAGATCTACTGCAGGGGCAGGGTTCGGTGTTCTCGATGGCCCTCAGTCCCGATGGTAAGACGATCCTGACCGGCGGGATGAATCGTTCACAATTATGGGACATGACGACGGGGCGACCGATCGGTCAGCCGCTGTCCCAGAACAGTCTGGTCACGGTGCTGGCTTTCAGCCCGGACGGGAAAACCATGGCGACCGGTGGTTGGTCCCCCCAGGCATTCCTCTGGGATGTGGCGACGCAAAAAGTAAAGGGGAGTCCCTGTGTGCATAAAGGGATCGTGCAGGCGATGGCCTTCAGTCGGGATGGTAAGACACTGCTGACCGCGGGGAGTGTGCTGAATATTTCTGATGCCCTCTCGGGAGTCAAAGATAAGAATGTGCATTTATGGGATGCGGAAACGGGGAAACCGCTGGGGAAAGCGTTTCATCATGAGGAGTCCATTGAGAAACTGGCAGTGAGCCCCGATGGAAAACTGGTACTGACCGGTTGTAAGGATCATTCGGCTATGCTCTGGGACATGGAGACACGGCGTCCGGTGGCAGGGCCCATACGTCACGGCGCTTCGATTACGGATGTGGCTTTCAGCCCGGATGGGAAATCCATCTTGACCGCCAGCTCTGATACGACAGTTCGGGTCTGGAAGATTTCCGAGATTCCGCTCTCGAAAAAGGCTGCGGAATACGATCCTGAAAAGTATAACAAACAAATGAAGTGGGATGTTTCCAGCGATCAGTTAACGGTCGATGTACTGAAGCATCGCGATGAGGTGAAGGATATCGTCTTCAGTCCGGACGGAAAACTGCTGGCTTCCGGCAGCGATGATTACACGGCGCGGATCTGGGATGTCGAGACGGGAGAGCAGGTGGGGGAACCTCTCAAACATGAGTATTATGTGAATGCCGTTGTTTTCACTCCGGATGGCAAAACACTCATTACTGGAGATGATGGTGAATTCCTTAATTTCTGGGATGTGAAAACAGGAACACGTTCCGGAGATTCACTGGAGTTGAGCAGCGAAGTCAGACAATTGGCAATCAGTCCCGATGGAAAAATGCTGGCGACTGTCAGCGGATATGATGTGCAGCTCTGGAATGTCGAACGTCGCCAGCAGATTGGTGAAGAACTGGAGGTAGAACCTTCTGTGTATGCAGTCGCTTTCAGTCCCGATGGAAAATACCTGGCGGTTGGGGGCGGAGAATTGCTGAACGAGGGCATGTTCCAACTCTGGGATCCTGTTGCCCGAAAGCCACTGGGAGAAATTATCAAACAGCCCAAATGTATTGAATCGCTGGCCTTCAGTCCCGACAGTAAATCCTTGTTGATGACGGGGTCCTGGGGGGCTGCCCGTCTGTGGGATGTTGCCGGTGGCAAACAGATCGGCAAGGAAATGAAGCCAACGATTACCTTCGAATCCGCAATCTTCAGCCCTGATGGAACGACCATACTGGCTGGCGGCAGTGAAACCTGGATGTGGGATGTAGAGACGCAGGAACGAATAGGCGATCTTTTCTATCACGACGCTAAGGTTGTCAAATGTGTCGCTTTCAGCCCGGATGGTAATACGGCCGTGACCAGCGCTGAGAGTATGATCTGCTTGTGGAAACAGCGGGATGCTGCTGAAAAACCCGCTGCGATTGTCGAAGAGAAGGTTACGCTGCAGAAAATCGGGCCGGTAGAGGCGCTGCGTCCGGGGGGACCTGAGATCCCCCAAGCATTTCATGGCAGGCTGCAACACGAAGGCCCTGTGACTTCGATTGCCTTCAGCCCTGATGGTCGCAAGGTGGTGACGGGCAGTAAAGATTTTACGGCCCGGCTTTGGAATGCTGTGACAGGAGAACCGATTAGCAAACCCTGGAGGCATCGTGGCCCGGTCACAGCGGTGGCTTTTTCTGAAGATGGCCAGACGGTGGTGACCGAAAGCGATGATTTACTGAGTCAACTGTTTGATAGACGGATTCGCCTCTGGGATGTGAAATCCGGCCAGTTTAAGACCGAGGCGTTTCCTGTCAAGACTCAACAGGAGAGCCGTTCCCTGAGTTATGATGGTAAGACACTGGCCGTGTCCACAAGGACAGGAACACAGCTCTGGGATACTTTTACGCAGCAGAAATCAGGCGACTTGATTAAGTACAGTTTTACGTTGCACGCATTTGCTGTGAGTCCAGATCGTCAGACAGTGGTGACCGACCGGACGAAGCGGGCCATTTATCAGTTCGATATTCCCAGTGGTCAGTATCTCCAGGAAGTTTCCTTTACTTATCACTCCCGGGTGAACGTGGTGGCCTACAGTCCGGACGGAACTCTGATCGCTACCGGAAGCGAAGACCGGTCGGTTCGTCTGTGGGACGCGCTGGTTCGCGAGGTGCCATCCCGTGAGTTCAAGCATGAAGAAAAAGTCTCTCATCTGGCCCTGAGTCCCGATAACAGGACGCTCATTTCCGCGGCAGGAAAACTGGCCTATATCTGGGACGTGGAGAGTGGTTTGCTCCGGAGGATGCCCGTTCAACACGAAGATGAAGTGAGCGTGGTGGCGATCTGTCCGGACGGGAAAACTGTGGCGACGGGCAGCGTCGATTCGATCTTGCTGTGGGATCCAAAATCAGGTCAGCCCTATGACAAACTGCTGCCGATTAACAGGGAAGCTGAAGAACGGAAACAGTATTCGCATGGATCACGGATTGAAGTTCTGTTGCTGAGCCCCAATGAAAACCAGATCCTGACCACGGCTGTGGATGGTACGGCAAAGCTCTGGTCTCTCGCGACCGGGAAACAGGTGGGGAATTCGCTCAAGCATGCGGAAGCCATTTATGATGCCGCATTTTCTCCCAACGGGAGAACCATTGTGACCGGCAGCGAAGATAAGACGGCCCGACTGTGGGATACTGTTACTACCAAGCCAAAAGGCAAAGTGCTGCAGCACGATGATCTGGTGACGAGAGTCGCCTTCTGTCCTGATGGGAAAAAAGTAGCCAGCGGCAGTTGGGACCATACCGTTCGTCTGTGGGATGCTGCAACCGGTGAACCGGCAGACGAGCCATTCCAGCACACTGCGTCTATTGAGGCAATTTTATTCAGCCCGGATGGGAAGAAAATGTATACGCTGGCGGGGAGTTCCGGCCATGTCTGGGATGTGGAGACGCACAAACAGATCGGGAAGCCGTTCAAGCATGGTTCGTTTACGCGAGGGGCCGCCCTCAGCCCGGATGGTAAACTGCTGGCCACAGGTTGCCTCAATGGGGGCGTCTACCTCTGGGATGCTCTGACAGCTGCGCCTGTTGCGATCCTGCAGCAGGAAGAAGGCGTGAATACCGTTGCTTTCAGTCCCGATGGCAAAACACTGGTAGCCGGTTACCGGGATGGATTTGCCCGGCTGTGGGAACTGTCGACCGGTAAAGTCAAAGGTCGGCCTATGGAACACGATAACGAGGTACTCACGGTTCGCTTCAGTCCCGCTGGCAACCTGGTGGCAACGGGGTGTAAATACGGTGAGTCGCGTGTCTGGCACGCCGGGTCTGGTGAACCTCTGATTGAAACTCTTTCGCATTTTGACGATGTGGAGAATGTTGTGTTCATGAAGAACAACCAGATGTTTTTTACAACAAGCCTGGGCGGAGCGACTCTGTGGCGGCTGCCTTATGTGCCGAAGTATACGCTGTTGAAAGAAGAATAGTTGTCTGGAATCAGACCTTTCTCAGAGGCTCGATCATGTCCCATTTTCCACCCGCCAACTCGCAGCCGATGCGTGGCATGTGGACTGATGCCGAAAGTTCCCGGGCTTTATCTGCGACTGATTTCAGGGATTGCTCGATGGCCGGATAGCGGACCGGGGGACCTTTGCTGCCGGTCTTCATGCCGCGCTGGCCGATCATGTTGGCCACCCAGATGTATTTTTCGACATTGATCAACTGTATTTCGCCTAAGGCGAAATTGTTCTGGGCGCGGCCCCGATGCCAATGACGGTATTCTTCTTCCGGTTCAGGCCAGCGTTTACTGATTGCCAGCACGAAACCTTTTCCCCAGCCACCCAGGTCATTACAGACATGGGCGATGATTTTATTTCCTCTGGCTTGCGGCGTGGTGGCATCACCTTTCAAATAAGTGATCTCGGTCATGGTTGAGCTTTAGAATCGCAGATGGTACCTGGCAGTTCGATTTTGTATTTTTTGAGCAGCTTGTCATACTCGCCGCTGCTGCAGAGTTTTTTCAAACCCACATTGAAGGCATCGCGGACGTCGGCTTCTTCAAAGTTGGCTTTGAAATAGGTGGCCTCGGGGAAAATCGACGCATAGTCGACTTCGCTCAGTTCATGTCCGGTTGACTGACTGAGGGCGTTGAAGATGCTGCGGTCAATCACAATCACCGCGTCTTTAGAGTCCCAGAACTGTTTGACCTGCTCACTTTGATCGGCGACTTCCACATAATTCTTACGTTGCGGACTGTCGGGAGCGAACAGCTTTTCGAATTCGGGGCCGAGTTCGAGGTACGCATCCTGCCAGGTGAGCACTTTATGATCGGCGAGGTCGGCGACCTTTTCGATTTTCAGGTTCGCTGATTTTTTGGTGATTGCCGCGTTCACGAAGTCGATGAAATTTTCGGAGTAGAATATTCCCTCGATGTCTTTGAATTTCTGAACTCCCAGAGCCATGTCGGCCTGATCTTCAGCGACCGCCGACTGCAGTTTCTCATATGGCATCTGAATGAAATTGAGCTGGTAACTGGGGAGTGCCTGGGTGGCGATTTCGACTTCGATACCTGTCGTCCCATTTTTCATGACATAGGGGGCGATGTCCGTACTGATGGCGACATTCAACTGCGGTTTTTCAGAGCCGGCGTTGGGTTCGGGGATGATTTCGGTTTCTGCATTGACTCCGGGCTCTTCCTGGGGGGCCGGCGTTGACTTCTGGCAGGCAGTGAATAGCGCCGTGAGTAACAGCAGGCTGGCAGCAGTGTAGAAGCGATATCCGTTCATAATCTTCTCTCCTGAGTGATGGGAATTTTGCTGAAGTATATCGCGTGATGAGCGTGTGCTCAATAGCTTAGTTTTCATTGATCGGGCAGAATTCTCCCCAGTACTTTTGCAATGCCTTTTTGGCGACCCGTCCGTCCACTCGTTCGTTATCTCGTGACATGTATCGCAGGAACCGGCAGACTGCTGCCGACTGTTTTTGATTGAGCTGCTGGAAACGCTCCATATCGTCTTGTTTTAACTCAGGATTGTTTTCTGAGAGGTCGAACGTGTAAATCGTCCAGTCGGAAGCTATAGAATCACTGATCCGGAAGTATTTGAGAGCCCAGATCATGTAGGCTGGGATATAATACTGCCAGCTTTGCGGATCATAAAAAGACAGTGCACCCCCACAGTTCTCTATCCATTCGTCTGGGATTTCTTCCCAACTGCTTTCGGTATCCAGTTCGCGTGCTTTTTCAGCCTCTTCTTCCGAACCATAGTCATCCCATACATCGGCTTCGTGCAGGGTGATTTCTCCTCGAGCGACTCCCCGAAACGCATCTATGATTTCTTCGATGATGGCGACTCTTTCCTCATCCGGATAACGCCAGATTTCGTCGTCTAACGCCCAGCCTCCTCCCGTCCAGATAGATTGATCATATTGTTCCGGGTTCTTCAGGAAGGCTCGTGAGCGATCCACCCAGTGTAGTACGTTTTTGTTTGAACTCTTCTCTCCTTTCAGCAGTAAATCGTCTATTTTGGCGCGTGAAATTGATGCACCACTGCTGGCAACGCATGAACCGACCAGTATATACAGGCAACTGACAAAGAAATCACTCTGAGGGCAGTCTTCGCTGGTCAGAGATAAGATCAGATCGGCATGCTCAGAACTGGCCATTTCCATATCCCAGTCTTGATGCGGCCATTCGGTATCTGGAGTTTTTTGGGCCCATGCTTGAATATTTTCGAGGATAGACCCCATTTCGTATTCGTGTTCAGGATCTGTCATATTTTTCTCATAGTTCACCGAGTTAAAATGTCATTGGGTTTATTATGAGATGAGGGATCACAAGCTTCAATGGACTCCATTATGCTCAAATCTGCTCGCCCAGAAAAACCGGTTCGCGGTGATAGCCGGTCATGACCTGGTAGTAGTGGGACGCGGGTTGCAGGAGCATGTAGACGCAGGGTTGTTCGTGCTGATCGTGAATGATTGCGCCTTGAATGCCTTCTCTGATCTGAAACCAGACACCGCGTTCCAGCCCGAAGTTCGCGAGAATTTCTACCGGTTCGGGGTGATACATGGACCAGGCGCCTGATTCGAGGGTGGCGACTTCACACCACCAGGCGAGAGGAGCGTTGTTGTGGCGGTGCCGATTGCCCCAGGGGAGGATCTGCAGTTCTCCCTCATAAAAGACGGGGAGCAGGGGCTGGCGATGTCGCTGCATGAACAGGATTTCTTTGTCTGCTGTTTCTGAGCGCTGGATGATGCGTTCGTCGAGCTGGTGTTTGCGGATGAGTCTGGTGGGGATGTCCCGCCAGGCAATGGTAATTCCGGTGCACATTAGAAGCACATCTTTCCAGAAATATCACAGATGTCGTAGTTGTGTGTTGCGTCGTGGTAGATTTCATGCAGCGGCAGTGTCTCCGCGCTGCGAATGGCAAACCGGCCCAGTTTTTGATTGATGTCCCGTTTGATCTGATCGAGGGGGCTTTGCGCGTCTTCGAAGAACAATGATTTCTGGATCCGGTCCCGCCAGGTCAGATTTTCGGCAATGATGTGCATATGGCTGACCGGGTGCGTGGTCGGTGCCGTCGCCAGCATGGGCATGACGGCATCATAGATCGTGCGAAAGGATGCGGAAGGGACCGCCAGTGGCGTACGGCCCAGCCAGAGTGCGGTTTTATTGGCGTCGATCTGCAGGCTGATGTGCCGGGCATAGACGCGGTGATGATCAAGGGCTTCAATCAGGCGCTCGATATTTCGTACCGCCCAGGCACGAATACGGTCGGTATCCATGGTCTTTCCGCCACACGAGCCGCCGCGGGCAATCGCTTTGTGAGGAGGGCGAGTGGTCTGAATCGGATTGACCGCGTCGCCTCGCAGTTCCCACCACAGGGCTTCCCCTTTAATGGTGAGCAGATTACGAATCAGCAGACGATCTGCCTGACGATAGTCCCAGCAGGTGTGAATGTTTCTGTCGCGGAGTTTGCGCTCGCTACGGCTGCCAATACCACATAGTTCTCCCACGGGTTGTGAGCGGAGAAACCGTTCACAGTCGCGCTCAATCACCTGAATGCCGAACGGTTTGGCGGCATCGCTGCCCAGTTTGGCGAGGGAGCGGGAGGGAGCAATTCCGATCGAGACCGGGACGCCGATTTCCTCCTGAACCAGTGTCTGCAAAGCCCGGGTGGCAGCTTCCAGGGGGAGTCGAAAATATCGCTGAAGCTCGGAGGCATCGAAAAACATTTCATCAATGCTGTAATATTCGACCAGGGGGCTGACGGTTTTGAGCAGATCAAGCAGTCGCCGGGAAATGACTTCGTACCAGCGAAAATCCCGCTTCACAAAAACGGCGTGCGGGCAGAGTTTCTTGGCTTCCCAGATCGGGTGTCCTGTTTTTACGCCATAGGCTTTGAGTTCGTAGCTCTTGGCGATGACACAGGCTCCCTGGTTACCCAGCACGCCACAGGGAACTCCGCGCAGACTGTAAGATCTGATTCTTTCGCAGCTTACATAGAAGCAGTCTGAGTCAATATGTCCAATGAGTGTGGTAACCATGCGGGGATGGTATCAAAGAATTGATGGAATACCACTGAACAGTGTTCGGATTGGTACCGGAATGATCTGTGCCAACGATCTGATTTTATGCAGGGATGGAGCGGCAATCTTTTTTGCTGAAAGATCAGCTGAAATTGCAGGTATTGAAAGGCTGTCAGTCGGAGTGCTGTTTAGCCGTGGTGTGTTTCAAAAGTGTCGGCGGAGGCCAGGTCCCAGACTTTTTTATAGACGGGATAAGGGCAATCGTTGAGCAGTTCACCCGGTTGCAGGAAATCGAAGGCTTCGTGGTAGGACAGAACTTCGGTGCGTTTGGTTCTGAGGTAGATATGCCACGGGCGAAGTTCATCGGGATGGTCAAGACCTGCAGCAGCGATGACTTCCGCCAGTGCTTCCATCGTATTGTGGTGGAAATTAAACGTGCGTTCGCTTTTATCTCCGACATTCAGGGCACGTTGACGTCCGGGGTCCTGGGTCGCGACACCGACGGGACATTCATTGGTGTGGCAGGACTGGGCCTGAATGCAGCCGACTGCCATCATGAAGCCACGGGCGGAGTTGCACCAGTCGGCACCGATCGCCAGGGCGCGGGACAGGGTGAAGGCCGAGCTGATTTTTCCTGCGGCGGCGATTTTAATTTTGTCTCGGAGATTACAGCCAACGAGTGCATTGTGAACGAAGATCAGACCTGTTTTCAAAGGCATTCCCATGTTATCAGAGAATTCCAGCGGCGCTGCCCCGGTTCCCCCTTCACCTCCGTCGACAGTAATGAAGTCGGGGAGAATGCCTGTCTGCAGCATGGCTTTGCAGACGCTGAGGAATTCAGAGGGGTGGCCGATACAGAGCTTGAAACCAATCGGTTTGCCGCCCGAGAGTTCGCGGAGTTGCGCGATATATTCGCAGAGACCGATGGGCGTATTGAAGGTATTATGGCCGGGTGGAGAAATACAGTCCTGCCCCATCAGAATCTTGCGGGTAGAGGCAATTTCGGGAGTGATTTTGGCAGCCGGCAGGACGCCGCCATGTCCTGGTTTGGCGCCTTGGGAGATTTTGATTTCGATCATCTTGACGGATTCATGAGCCGCCTGTTCCTGGAACAGATCAGGGTTAAAAGTCCCATCGTTATTACGGCAGCCAAAGTAGCCCGTACCGATTTGCCAGACCAGGTCACCCCCGTTTTTGAGATGATAAGGACTGACGCCTCCTTCGCCGGTACAGTGATAGAAGTTGCCTTTTTTGGCTCCCGCATTCAATGCCAGTAGAGCGTTCGGGCTGAGCGCACCAAAGCTCATGGCGGAGATGTTAAGAATGGAGCAGGAGTAAGGCTGCTTGCATTCAGGGCCGCCGACGGTGGTACGGAAGAGTTCTTTTGATTTTGGACGAGGGGCCATGGAATGGTTGAGCCATTCGTATTCCTCGCCGTAAACATCCAGTTCGGTTCCAAAAGGTTTTAAACCATCAATGTTTTTGGCACGTTCATAAATCAAAGAGCGGGCATCGTGATTGAAGGGACGCCCATCGATATTGCTTTCGATGAAGTACTGATGGATTTCGGGTCGAATCATTTCCAGCAGGAAACGCATGTGAGCGATGATCGGGTAATTACGCGTGATACTGTGACGCGTCTGTATCAGGTCCCAGGTTCCCAGCAGCGCCAGGGGAATCAGGACCAGGAGCGCCCAGAGAAAATCACTTTCAACAGTCAGCCCGAGAATCAGACAGAGCAGTGCTAAAACGATTGTCAGGATATACGCCGAATATCTCATGGAACTTACCTGTCAGAAGTGATGAGTTAATTTGATCTGAACTCGATGGAATCGCTTGTAAAGAGACGATGTCAGGGTGTGGCGGTCGCTTGGGAATTATCCTCATGCATCACGCCCCGCGTCAGCAGGAAACCAACAATCAACTGTAATTCCTGATCACTGATTGAACTGGCAAAGGCAGGCATATTATGTCCGCCATTGTTGATGCGGATAATCAAATCGTCGCGAGTCAGCAATTTCCCGATTTCTGTCAGTTCCGGACCTCGATGGCCTCCATAGCCGCCGATATCGTGACAATACAGGCAGCCTTTAATGTGCATCAGTTTGGCCCCTTCAGCCAGCGGTCCCTGGTCGGTTCCCACGACAGAAGCCGGCAGAAATTTTACGCCAAAGTCGGGAGACCATGGTTTTTTATATCCATAAATTGTTAATACCAGGAAGGCAACAAATCCGAAGATCACGGTGAAGCCGGCCCAGGGGCGTTTGGAAGGGGCGCGGTGCCCTTTATTGGAAATCATGGGTAGAAAGAAGAGGCCCAGAAAACCCAGGACCGGTACTCCCAGAATGACCCAGGTTTCAAGTTGGGGAGGCAGCAGTGAAAGCACGGCGAAGTACCAGAGAAAGTACCAGTCGGGCAGTGGGTTTGCATTGATGCTGCTGGGATTGGGGGGCGGATCCAGAGCGGGGGGCCCGAGAAACAGGGCACAGCCCAAAATGACAGCCACGATGATCGTGGAGAAGATCATATCCCGCCACATGGCATCAGGCCAGAAGGGGACACCGGTCTTGTGAATCCGCTTTTCGTACTCTTCTTTATAAGTGTCCGGGTCAACGGGTTCTTTGACATCGGGCATTTCGGAGATCCCATGCCTCATGATCAGCAGCATGTGCAATCCGATGCCGGCAAAAATCAGCGCTGGCATAATGAAAACATGCATGGCAAAAAAGCGGGTGATGGTGGAACCGCCGACCGTCTCACCGCCCAGAATAAAGTGTGCCAGTGTAGGGCCGATAATGGGGGTTCGCCCCGCCATTTCCGCAGCGACGGTAACAGACCAGACGCCGTTCGCATCCCAGCGTAATAACTGACCGGTGAATGCCATGCCGAGCACGACGAACAGTAGCACGACCCCGCTCATCCAGTTCATTTCGCGTGGGTATTTATACGTGGCGTGCATGTAGACCTGCACCATGTGTATGACGGCCAGCATGACCATGGCGGAGGCGCCGTAATAATGCATGCCCCGTACCAGGCTGCCCAGCGGTGCAGTATTTGTAATGTAAACCAGGCTTTCGTAAGTGTTCTCCCCGCCCGGAACATAGGACATGGCCAGGCTGATTCCGGTCAGAACCTGAACCACAAAGGCACACAGAGTGGCGCTGCCGAAGATATACCACCAGCGGGCGTTGTCGGGCACGAGATGGACCATCAGCGGAACAATGTAATCGGAAAAACCAATTCGATTGTCAATCCAGTTCCAGGTTCGAGTCAGGAAGTTGTCACTCATTCAGCCGGATACTCGCTTTTCATCAAAGGTGGTTTTCAGGTTAACTTTGTCAGCGTCAAAGGTGTGGGTGCTGTTTCAATTTCCACATGACCATCACGCACACGCACTTTCAGTCGATCCAATGGTTCGGGCGGAGGTCCTGCAGCGACCGTGCCGTCTTCATAGTAAACGCCGCCATGACAGGGGCACATGAACAGTCTCGGGTCCTCAACCCAACGAACCGGGCAACCCAGGTGTCGGCAGTTGATGGAAAAGGCGATGAATTCAGATTCGCTGGCGCGTCGGATCCAGGCACCGGCTTTGGCCGTCACTCCAGACCAGACGACCGGAGAAGGGTCTTCATATTGTACGAGCACGAATCCGCCAACCTTGAAGTCTTCGAGTTTGCCGACCGTTCTCCATTGCTGTTTTGGTTTGCGAAAGACCGGTGCCAGAACGAAGCCGATTCCCGGTAAGGTGATTATAAGTCCAATCAGCGCTGATAACCCGATTGAAAGACGGGTCAGAAACGTACGGCGCTGCTGTTGCTGGCAACATGGTTGATCTGACTGAGGTTGTTCGGTATTCAAGGCGTTTCACTCCATGAGCTGTTGATCTCTTTCATCCAGGACCAGATGCCTCCGACCATGACCATGATTCCGATCAGTGACATGCTCCAGTGTGTCAAGATTCCCCAGAACATAAACATGATACCCAGGGCGAGTGTCGCAGGGGCATACGTGGGCTGCAGTTCGTGTTCCGTGGTTTCTTCTGAATGTGTTTCGGGTAAATCGGTCTGATTCACTGATGTGCCTCCCTGAGAGAACCGGGGGTTGCCGTCGACTGTGGAGCCGAGACATGTTCGATGTCAGCATACCAGCGTTTGAGCACGACCATGATCGCGGTCACGTAGAGTGAGCAGGGAGGAACCCACATCAGGAGTCCGCCCAGTCGCTGGTCTGTCGCAGGAGTCAGTCCCTGGTCATAGAGCAGATTCAGAATTCCGATCCGATCGACGGGGCTGGCAAACGCGGGACAGACGGAGATGACGGTGAACGTGATATAGATGCCCAGCAGCGTACAGGCCAGGCAGGCTGAAAACAGGTAAGCGACTGCCACCGCTGGATTCAGATGATACCGTTTGACAGGCGAAAAGACGGGCCACCAGAATGCCAGGCCAGCCAGCAGGAAGGTGGCATCCCGGAAAATTCCAAGTGAGTAGTTAATGGTCGATGCATTGCAGAAAGAGGGGATATGCCAGAACCACATCACTCCCAGACCACTGAGCCAGCCCAGGAACGGGACGGCCATCACGGATCCCAGCCGATTCATCAACGGACGATTGAAGAGCGATTCCATGGCAGACTCAGACAGACTGAGCAGCAGAAACAGGGGGACAATCAATAAGAGCAACAGATGCTGGATGACGTGTGCGCTGAACAGGTAGCCGTCGGAGAGAACACCAATCGGGGAGACGTAGGCGAGTACCAGTGCGAACATTGAAGTCGCAAATGATGTCAGTCGTTTTCCGGTGGTGCCACGCTGTAACAGGAAATACATCCCGGTCAGTGCGAGGACCAACAGCCAGACGGGGGAATCCCATTTCCATAAACTGCTTGTCAGATCGAAATACGAACTCATTGCAGAAGCCCCAGATAAATAATTCCAAAGACGGCGATCCAGACGACATCGACAAAGTGCCAATAAACGCCGACGGCTCCGAAGACGTGTGTTTTCTCAGATGTCAAATTTCCCTTGAGCCCCATCAGCAGCATGACAAACAGGGCAATCACACCGGCGGTTACGTGAATTCCGTGGAACCCGGTCACTGTGAAAAAAGTTGCTGAGAACAGGTCTGTATTGATACTGATATCATTCGTCAGGAGTCCCGTATATTCCCAGACCTGACCGGCGAGGAAGATGATGCCCAACAGAATGGTGAGGCCCAGGGAAAAGACAAACGCAGACTTTTTTCCGGCTTTCAAAAAACGTTCAGCGATCCAGAAAGTGATGCTGCTGGCAATCAGGAACAGGCTGAAGATGCCGGTCCGTTTGACGTCCAGGACAGATGAAGTCACATCAGAGAGCGTCTCGGGAGAACTGGCTTCGCCCACCGGTGCCATGAGTTTTGTATTGAAGACCACGTATGCGACCAGAAGCAGCAGGAAGAAGACCGCTTCGGATGCGATGAATGACCAGGCAGCGATTTTGGCCAGGTTGCCGCGTCTGCCTTTATCTTCCGGAGTTTTTTCTTTTTTCCAGTCAGCATACTCCGGATGATTGATGTCCCAGACGGGACGTCGACTTTTTACTTCTGGGATGACTGGAAAGTTTTCCGGTGGAGGTGGCGAAGTGGTGGCCCATTCAAGGGTGAAGGCATCCCAGGGATTGTCGCCGGCAATTTTTCCGCTACGTATACTTTTGAAGATATTCCAGAGAAAGACCAGGGTGCCGACTGCCATGAAAACGGCGCCCAGTGTAGCAATTCCATTCAGCATGGCCCAACCGGGATTGTCAGTATAGGTGTAGACGCGGCGGGGCATGCCCATCAATCCCAGGAAATGCTGCACCATAAAAGTCATATTAAAGCCGAGAACCCAGAGCCAGAACTGCAGAATTCCGATGCGTTCATTCAGCATGCGTCCGGTCATTTTGGGAAACCAGTAGTAGGCGGCTGAAAATAAGGCAAATACCAGTCCACCTATCAGTACATAATGGAAGTGAGCGACCACAAAATAGGTATCTGTCAGCTGCCAGTCGATCGGGACAGCAGCAAACATGATGCCGGTCAAACCGCCAATCACGAACTGCAGCAGAAACGCGACTGCGAAGTGCAGCGAGGTGTTAAACTGAATTTCTCCCCCCCACAGAGTGGCGGTCCAGTTAAAGACTTTGATTCCAGTGGGGATGGCAATCAGCAGTGAACCCACGGCGAAAAAGATGTCGGCGTACATGCCTAGTCCGACGGCAAACATGTGATGTGCCCAGACGCCATAGCCCAAGAGCACAATTGCCACCGAAGAAGCCGCAACGAAGGTGTAACCATAGATTGGTTTTCGAGAGAAGACGGGAATGACTTCTGAGATCATACCGAAGCCGGGCAGAATCAGAATATAAACTTCCGGGTGACCGAAGATCCAGAAATAGTGCTGCCAGAGGACTGCGGAACCACCTCGTGTGGGATCGAAAAAGGCAGAGCCGAGCCAGCGGTCGATCAGCAACATGGCCAGAGCCGAGTTAAGAGCGGGCAGTGCGAGGATGATCAGAATCGCCTGCATCAGCATCATCCACACGAACAGGGGGACGCGCTGCAGACTCATGCCGGGGGCCCGCAGGTTGATAATCGTGGCAAAAATATTGATCGCCCCGGAGACAGAGCCGATACCCATGATGAGCAGGCCGATGATCCAGTAATCGACTCCCTGCAGGGAACTGTAGGCTTTCGAAGAGAGTGGAACATAGCTGAACCAGCCTGCGTTAGGCGCTGAACCTGTCAGAAAGCTGAAGTGCAGCAGGGCCGCTCCGAAAAAGAACATCCAGAAGCCGAAGGAGTTCAAACGGGGAAACGCGACATCGCGAGCACCGATCATCAGGGGGACGAAATAATTGGCAAAGCCAGTCAGTACCGGCATTCCGACCAGGAAAACCATCGTGGTGCCATGCATGGTGAAGAGCTGATTGAACATTTCCGGTGAAAGAAACGTATTGTTGGGGAAAGCCAGCTGAATTCGCATCAGCAAAGCTTCAAAGCCTCCGACCGCCAGGTAAAAGACGGCGGTGAGGATATACATGATGCCGATACGTTTGTGGTCGAGCGTACTGACCCAATCCAGCATGCGCGTGGAAGTCGGCTGGGGTTCAAGCATCGTGAGTTGTGGTTGTTCGACGGATCCTGTCGTCACTTGAGTGTCTCCAGGTAGGCTACGAGTTGTTTTAAATTAGTATCACTCAGCTTGAAGTCTGGCATTTTACATCCCGGTTTGAGTGCCTGGGGATTTTTGAGCCACAAAGCCAGGTTTTCCGATGTGTTTTCAATGACGCCTGCACCAATTTCCTTGCGGTTGGCAAAGTGGGTCAGATCTGGCCCAATTGTGGCTTCTGCTTCTGTCCCCTGTATCGTGTGGCACTGCGGACAGGTTGCCTGAAAAAAGTACTTTTTGCCGTCAGCGGCCAGAGGAGAGAGTAACGGAGGCTGTTCTGTCGTCCGCTTTTCACTGGCCACCCATTGCTGAAACTCTTCGTCTGTATCTGCGTAGACTTTGAAATTCATCCAGGCATGCTGAGCACCACAGTATTCAGAACAGCGTCCCTGGTACGAACCCGGGTTTGTTGCCTGCAGCCAGATGTAATTATCTCGTCCCGGGATGGCATCGATCTTGCGCCCCAGTTGTGGAACCCAGAAACAATGAATCACATCGGCAGAGGTAACCAGAATGCGGAATTTTTTCTCTTTACCCGCTGGCATATGAATTTCATTAGCGGTAATGATCCCGGATTTGGGATATTTCACTTCCCACCACCATTGGTGCCCGGTCACAATCAGATCAACATCATTGAAATTGGTCTTCCCATCGGGGTCTGCCTGGGGAATGGCATTCAATGTGATAACCAGATTGGCACTGATGGCAACCAACCAGATGACGATGATCACAGGGCCGATCATCCAGAAGATTTCAGATTTCTCGCTACCAAAATTCTGTTCGGGCAGAGTGTCACGGCGTCGGCCACGCGAAATGGCAATCAGGATCAAACCTGATACGATCGCGAAAATGACGGCACTGATGAGTAACACCTGAAGAAACAAATTGTTAATGGCCTCTGCCTGCGGAGACGCGGGGTCAAGAACAGGAATCACAGAGTTCATAATCAATGCCTGGCATCTGGTATTCAAAGGTGTCTGTTTCGAGCTGATGTGTTACTGAGCCGGTGAGTTGATCTCAGCAGTAATCCGGTTTAAAGCTGCCTCTTCCCGTTCATTCTTATCAGGAATAAGTGCATTGAAAATGCGTTCTTTAAAATGGATGTGTCCCAGTATAGTGCATTAGTCTGATTAATGAATGTGAATTCATCAATTTCTAATATGAAAAAAACTGATCCACTGACAAAATAGTTCAGGACCCAGTTGAACTATCTTACCTATGTGAATATGAATTCGAGCAATTTGATGTAACGGTCATCATTTCCATCGTAATGTGAAGGAGTCAGACTTTAATTTATCGTTAAAGTGTGGCACGCATTTCTGGACAGTAAGGCTGATTAATAAAACGCAGATGCGAGCATGTTCGACAGTTTTACCAGGCGCCAGGGAGCCTGGGAACGAATGGCAGTCGTGAGCAGTACCGCAAATCCATTGCGGCGGCGATCCATCCAGACCATGGTTCCTGTTGCGCCGGTGTGTCCAAATACACTGCGGTCGAGCAGGTTTCCCCAGCTTCCTGACTGCCCGGGATGATTTAATCGCCAGCCCAGTCCCCAGGGTTGAGAGCGGCGGATGGGCTCAGGGAGATCCGGATAGTCATTCAAGCGGTTGGTGGTCGCCATTTCCAGCATTGAGTGGGAGAGCAGGCGTCTGTCTTGCACTTCGCCATAATTCAGCATGCACTGACAGATGACCGCCATATCAGCGGGGGAACTGAACATGCCTCCCCAGGGGACCCCGAGATCCTGCCAATAGGGGCTGTTCCAGCCAAAGTTGGAATCAGTCTGATATTCCGGCGTTTCGACACGCACCAGTCGTTCACGGGGGAATTCTCCCCGCCCCAGCCAGGTATTCTGCAACCCCAGTGGTTTGATGATTTCATCTCGAACATGCTGTGCGATGGTTTTTCGAGTCAATCGCTGTATGATTTCTGCGAGAATCAATGTGCCCATGCTCTGATAGCTGAGTCCTGTTCCCGCTGGCTGGAACAGGGGGACGGTATCGTAGATGGCTCCGTGGATAAACTGTTTGAGCGGCGCCAGTGACTGACGAAGTGCGACGTTATTTTCCAGCATATCAGGCATGCCCGAAGTGTGGGTAAACAGGTGATGAACCAGTATGGACTCCTTATGGTGTGCAGCAAAGTCGGGAATATAGTGTGTGACGGGGAGCGAGAGGACCAGTTCACCTCGCTCCACCAGGCGCAGCGCACTCATATAGACAATGGGCTTGGTAATGGAAGCCAGCAGAAACATACCATCAGATCGAATGGCTTCTGCGTTTTTTTCGGGTCCCTGTTTTCCAAAGAATTGAGGTTCGACCATCATACCGTGCCGCCCGACAACAATGGCGGCTCCGGGAACACTGCCTGCTGCAGTCCACTCTTTCAGTAAACTTCCCGCCTGTTGCAACCGCTCGTTGTCAAGTTTGATTTCCTCTGGTTTTACAATCGGCAGTGAAGTCATGGGCTTCTTCCTGATACGGTATGGTCAGTGTTGACTCTGCGAGATTCATTTACCATGATCGATCTCAGAGGGAGCGTCAAGCGATTGCTTGTTGAATTCCCGTAAATCTGTTTCTGTGTCATCGCATTCAGTGAAGGTTCCATTCATGATTCGGTTTCAATTTTCTGTTCTGGTATTCTTATTCGTCGGGTTTGTGTGTACTACTTTGCAGGCAGCAGATTTACCAGAACGCGATAGCAGCTTTTCCATCTCAACACAGGAATGGCCGTTTCAGCCGGGACCTCGGACTGTCAAAGTATATCTGTACTATCCGGGCAAAGAATTAAAGAATGTGAATGCTGAAACCGGGCTGATGCTCAATCTGCATAACTGGGGAGGCACGAATACTTCAGGAGCCGGGAATCCGGCGGTACTCACAAAAGAGCTGAATGTGATTGTGATTTCGGTGGATTATGTTCAAAGCGGGCCCTGGAAAGATCAGTCGGGGGCTCCGTATGATTTTGGTTATCTGCAGGCGATCGATGCATTGCGGGCACTTTCATATGTTTTCCAGGCTTTAAGCGAACAGAAGATCCCTTTTAATTCGCATCGGATTTACTCCACCGGTGGTTCGGGCGGGGGAAATGTGACGCTCATGTGTAATAAGTTTGCACCGCACACCTTTACCTGTGTGGTTGATATCTGCGGGATGCCGCGTCTGTCAGATGATATCGCCTATCATCTGCCGGGGGGGAGCAGTCTGGATGCGCGCTACAGTCGGGATAAAAGTTCAGCCGACTATCTTTCACCTGGAGCACAGGAACTTCGTTTCATCGGGAATCCAGAGCATCTGAAAGTAATGAAGAAAATGGGGCATGCCGGGAAAACTGTGGTTATTCATGGGACAGGAGATACGACCTGTCCGTATGAAGATGCAAAACAGATGGTTCAGAATATGCAGGCGGCCGATCTGGATGTCGAAGCCAAATTTGTCACAAAGTCGGATCTGGATGGCGTGATATTCAAATCAACGGGACATTCACTGGGTGACAGGACAAAGATGATTGTCAAATACGGTGGTCCTTACATCATTCCAGGAGAAAAGAAGTTTCGCCTGCGTCAGTCGCCGACCGATTTTGAATTAAAGCAGGATGTCGTTTATCCAACTTCCGATGGTCGCTATGTGATATCTTATTCCAATGGGATTCCTGCCGTGCGATTTGAAGCGAAGTGAACTGCTGCCGACATTGATTCCGCAGATCAGGCGGGACGTTCGGGATTGAAATCAATGAGCGCCTTTGGTGGAATGGCGACTCGCAGTGCATTGAGCACGGCGAGTACATCGATCACTTCCTGGGACAACGCACCGGCTACGGGAGGGAGATATCCAAAGGCCGCCAGCAGCATGCCGAACATACTCAACGCCATGCCTCCGATGGCGCTTTGTAATGCGATACGACGCATCCGGCGGCTGATGTGCAGGAATTCGTCGATCTTCTGCAGCGAACTGTCCATGACAATGACATCAGCGGCTTCGGTAGTCACATCACTGTTTTGACCAAAGGCCATGCCTACCGTTGCCGCCATGAGTGCCGGTGCATCGTTGATGCCATCGCCGACAAAGATTGTATTCGCCTGGCTGGTTTCCGAATTGACAATTTTCAGTTTCTGTTCGGGGCTCTGGCTGAAATAGACATTTTCAATTCCGACCTGCTCGGCCAGATAACGGACTTCTGATTCCCTGTCACCGGAAACCAGCATGGTCTTCTGAATCTGATGACGTGGTGACAGGTGTGAAATGAAAGACTGTCCGTCGGTGCGCGGGGTGTCACGAAATCGATAAATGCCGGCGTACTGATCATCGATCAGGATCACACATTCCAGTCCTCCCGCCTGCGGGGGGAGTTGATCTTCCAGTTCTGGCTGCTGTTTGAGTAATTTCTTGCGACTGGTGATCTGTACGGTATGTCCGTCGACGGTTCCCTGCATCCCCTGTCCTGGAGGCTCACTGATTTCGGTTGCTTCATGACTGACGGCATTTGCCTGCTGCATCGTCTGCAAAATTGCGCCCGCGAGAGGGTGTTTGGAGAAACGTTCCAGGCTGCCAACGAGTGAGAGGACATCCAGGGGATTGAAACCGGGTGCACAGAGTTGATCGGTGAGATGAGGCTCTCCATAGGTTAGAGTGCCTGTTTTATCGAAGATGATGACGCGGCAGGTGTCCGCTGTTTCCAACGCCGTGGGGTCACGGACAATGATGGCTCTGCGTGCGGCCAGTGAGATGGAGCCGATGATGGCGACCGGGATAGCGATCAGCAGTGGACAGGGAGTGGCGACTACCATGACCGCCAGGAAGCGAACCGGATCGCCCGAGATGACCCAGGCAGCCAGTCCAATCAGCACAGCCAGTGGCGTATACCAGGCACCGAGTCTGTCGGCCATACGTCGCATTCGCGGGCGATGCTGTTCGGAACTCTGCATCACCTGCATAATTTTGGCATAGCGGGAGTCGACGGCTCGTTTTTCCGCGCGGATGACCAGTGCCGCTTCACCATTGATGGCTCCGGAGAGGACCTGGGAACCCGGAGTTTTGGACATCATATAGGGTTCGCCGGTGAGGTAGGATTCGTCCATCACGCCATGCCCTTCGATGACGATTCCATCTACGGGACAGATTTCGTGGGGAAAGATGGCAATCGAATCGTTAATGGCGATCTGATCCAGTGCGATATCCTGAATGTCAGTCTCCATTTTTTTATGAGCGACCGAAGGCATGCGTTTACTGAGTGCCTGTAATACAGAAGAAGCACTGCGGACGGCATACGCTTCCAGGGCTTCTCCGCCAGAGAGCATCAACACGACGAGCGAACCTGCCAGGTATTCATCGAGTAAAACGGATACGACAATGGAGATTCCCGCCAGCAGGTCGGAGCCGAATTCTCGATGAACCATTTTGACCAGCAGTCCCCAGACCAGGGGAGTTCCCCCCAGCGTTAGTACGGACCAGAGAGGAAGGTTTTGAATGAAATCTGTGCAATCTGTTCCATATCGAAGGATTAAATGGGCGGTGATCATGATGACCGTAAATGCGGCAATCAATGTTTCAAGGGATTTCCAGACTGCTGAACCCGTTTTCGCTGGATTGGAGTTCGACACGCTCATCCTTTTAATAATGAAATGTCAGAAATGTTTGAAAGCTGATAATGATAAATCCACTATAGACTGGAATTTGGATGTGTAAACAGTGGAATTCAGGAAGCAGTAGATCCTCCATGATTCGCTGATCGTCAGGCGATGACCATCTGGGCGATCAGTCCGAATACGAATCCGACTACGGCACCCAGTGAAGGAGCCCAGCGTTGTTTGATCTGCGCCTGCGGCGCGATATCCTGGAAGGTAAGATAAAGAATGCCTCCTGCTGCGAAGAGCATGATCAGTCCCACCAGTCTGGGGAATAAAGCCAGCAGGTAATATCCGGTCAGTCCTGAAACAGGTCCCAAGAGGACGAGTAGACAAAAACCGGGCAGGATGGCCGACTTTTTCATGGTTGAGGAACTATCCAGTTCTCGATAGGCGTTGAAACCTTCAGGCAGGTTTTGCAGGCCAATCAGGATGGCCAGCAGCAGTCCGACTGATTGACTGTTGTTAGCGAAAGATGCTCCTAAAGCCATTGATTCTGGAACAAAGTCGAGCAACATGGCGAGCAACTGTGCAGCAGAACTGCGATGCTTCGCCAGGTAAATGTCAGTAAACATAAAGCAGATGCCACCCGACAGAATAGCCAGGGAAGCAATCCAGGGTGGCAGTTCAGCGATGCCTTCCGGTATCAGAACCAGGGCAACTGCGGCCAGCAGTACACCGCCTCCAAAAGCGATGACCGAGTGACGGAACTCGTCATCCAGCCACTGGGGGTGTATGTGTTCGATTCTGGCAAGAAAACCACCCACTGGAATTGTAACCCCAGCGAGTGTGGTCAGTACAATGACTTCCAGTACACCGGTCAATGTGAATCCTTCTGAAATAAAGAAACGCGCTGGCAGAGGCTCATTTGCAGTAGAGATTAAAGATACCAGACTTACTGAATATGCAACAGGCGACCGGGAAGTTCTGTCTGACAAAAAAACAGCCCGGTCTGCTTACCGGGCTGTGCGGAGATCGAGGAATCAGATGAGTTACTGAGGCAGGCGTCCCGATTCGACTTTGGTAAAGGGACCACTGCAGGCTTTCATGAAGGCAACCAGGTCTTTCTTATCCTGATCAGAAAGATTCAGCTTCTTGATCTTTTCACTCAGATAAGGATTAGGGTCGCCTCCCTTGTTATAGTGTTCGACGACTTCATCAAGGGTCTCCAGGGATCCATCATGCATATAGGGAGCACTGAATTCGACGTTTCGAATCGTTGGGGTTTTGAAGGCGCCTTTGTCTTCTTCTTTTTTCGTGACGACATAACGTCCCAGGTCCGGTTCTTTGGCAGACATCCCGATTCCCAGATTGTGATATTTTTCATCAGCCAGGTTGGGGCCCAGGTGACAGGCGGCACAGTTGACCTTCTCGCTGAAAAAGAGTTCGCGCCCCCGTTTGGCACTTTCTGACATCGGATGTGCTTCCGCCAGCGAGAGGGCCGCCGTGTATTCTTCTTTAAAGTCTTCCAGATCCTCTTTATCCAGTTTCAGAAACGGACGCAGCTGCTCATAATAATCGAAGGGGGAAGGGCCAGAGACCAGTGTACGTTCGAAGGCGGCAATGGCTTTGCCAATATTATCAATGTTGACACCATCATTGAAAATTTTGTGGAACTGAAGTCGGTAACCGGGGATTTCCCTGATGGATTTGACGACGGCTTCATGAGTGTGTCCCATCTCAATCGGGTTGGCGATGGGGCCGACGGCCTGTTCTTCCAAAGTGGCGGCACGTCCATCCCAGAACTGGGGACCACTCAGAATTCGGTTGTAACTGACGGGAGAGTTACGTCCCCCTTCAAGGTCTCTGATTCCGATGCCAAATTTCGTATGACGTCCAAAGCCTTCATCGGGATGATGGCAGCTTGCACAACTGATGGTGTTATCTGCAGAGAGACGCGGGTCGAAATACAACTGACGTCCCAGCTCAATTTTTGCACGCGTGAGCGGATTCTCTTTGAGTCCTACGATCTGGCCCGCCCCGGCATTTAATCCCAGCGGCAATGTGATTTCCAGTACTTCATGGTTTGCGGAGTCGCTCAGCCAGTCCTTGATCTCTTTTTCCGTCAAGGGGCCTTTTCCAGGAATTCCTGAGGTCAGCTCTGCTGTCCCCAGCATGACTTTGTTTGATTTTTTCGCGGTTTGTTTTTCAGCAGCCTGCAGATTGCTCTGCGAAAGTAAGCCCATCATCATTCCGCAAGCGATGCTGAATTTTAAAATTGAATGACATTGATTGAGAACGATGGATTTCATTCTACTGATTTCCTTTTCGGGTTGGTTTCAGTAACAACTAATTAACTGATTGAGTTTTAGATTACCTGTTGGTTTCTAGTGAATGCCGTTGAAATGAATGAATCAATTTTATTTCAACTTGTGGAGGGAACTTAGTGCACTCACGACACTGGTGTGATAGATAAAATTGTAAACATGCGAGAGCGTGAATTCAATTTGAAAATGTGATGTAGATGTCCATAATTCCAAAAACGAATGTGCAGATAAATATCGTTTCAGGAAACTTCTGCGGGGCTGGTTTGCAGCAGCACCATCTCTTTATATTTGCCGCCGGTTTCCATTAAGATTTCATGTGACCCACTTTCGATGATGCGTCCCCCTTCAAAAACAACAATCCGACTGGCGTGTGTGATTGTGCTCAGGCGGTGTGCAATTACAAAGCAGGTGCGATTCTGCATGAGCGTTGTGAGGCTGTCCTGAATCAGCCGTTCGCTTTCAGTGTCCAGATTGCTGGTGGCTTCATCAAGAATTAATATCTTGGGGTCTGCGAGAATGGCGCGAGCGATCGCCAGTCGTTGTCGTTGTCCGCCACTCAATTTAACACCGCGTTCCCCGATGAGAGTCTGATAGCCGTTTGGTAAGGTTCGGATAAATTCGTCTGCATTCGCGATTTCTGCCGCATATTGAATCTGTTCGATGGTCGCTTTGCGATCTCCGTATCCAATATTATCAGCGATCGAGCCATCGAACAGAAACACATCCTGTTCAACGACGCCGATCTGATTCCGATAGCTTTCCACATCAAAATCAATTAAATCGTGACCATCAAGCAGAATCCGTCCTGAAGTGGGATCATAAAAACGGGCAACGAGATTGCAAAACGTTGTTTTACCGGCACCGCTGGGGCCTACCAGTGCAATGGTTTCACCCGGAGCAATGTCGAGTGAAACCTCCCGTAATGCATATTGTTGAGAATTCGGATACTGAAAACTGACATTTTCAAATGTAACCTGACCTTCAATTTCCGCTTTTGTGATCGTACGCGCGGTAGCAGATTCCATTTCGCGGGGTTCGTCGAGAAGTTCCAGTACGCGATCGAAGCCGGACAGGCTGTTCTGAAACTGCGCTGCACTTTGTGCGAGTACCGCGAGGGGACCAAGCAGCATCAGCAGGTAGGCCAGGAACATGACCAGGTCGCCGAGTGTTAATTCACCCTGCAGAACCTGCCAGCCGCCGTAGAGCAGCAGGCAGGCGGAAGCGACAGGGATCAGGGTTTCCCAGACGATTTCGATAAAACGAGACCACCACCAGGCATAGAGTTCCTGGCGTCCCATCAGGTGATTGCCACGCAGAACGCGGCTGGTTTCTGATCGCTGGCGTCCAAAGGCGCGGACCACGCGCATGCCCCCGAAGGATTCAGTGGCCAAAGCGTCAACGGCAACTCGCTGTGCCCGGATTTTTCGATGTTGCGGGCGGATACGACTGATCCAGGTCCGGTGTGACAGATAGACCAGGGGAACGAGAAAGAGTGCTCCCAGCAGAAGTCGCCAGTCGATCCAGGCGAGAATCATCAGGCTGCCCAGCAGTTGGATGATAGCACGACAGGGATTGTAAAGCATGCCGAAAACAAGTTCACCCACACTGCCGGCATCTTCGCGTAAGATGCTCGCGGCACCTCCCGATTTGAGTTCCTGTACGCGATGCAAAGGTAATCGGACTGCTTGCGCGAAGACATCTTTGCGAACTTTCATCTGAATCATTTTGGTCACACGAGTTGCGTGCCAGCGTCCCCAGATCTGCAGTCCGATGCGAATCAGGGAAATAATAATCACTATCACAGTGATCGTGACCAGCATCGGCCAGGGTTCGTGCGGGAACCAGGCCGGCATCAATTTCGGCAGCGGTTTTTTTTGGAGAACATAGTCAACTACGAATTTTGTCGCTGCTGGCGGGATCAGAGCAAGTAACGTCGCGACGGTCAGTGTCATCAGTGACAGGATCACAGACCAGCGATGAACTTTGAGCAATCCCAGAAAACTTTTTACCAGTTCCCACGATGAACGATCGCGTTTTGAAGCAGGCTTTCCCTGTGTGGAAGTATGTGCTTCCTGAAATTCTTTTTTATATTCTTCAAACTGCTGGCGACTTGAAGGTGAATTTGTACTCATGGACGATCTTTATTACGAAATTCCCTGAAGGAAAAGATTTAAGGAGCGTGAAGGATTTGAATCTTAGACACTTGGCTAATAATTATTATCGAGCGTCATAACAGGTATAAGAAACATCTGAATTATATTTGAGAGAACACATGATAGCGACTTGAAACAGAGATTTAGTCGAAAACGGCATGAATCAAGTCCGAATTCAACTATGATCCTGCAGTGCAGTTATCAGACAGTTGTGAAAAGGATGTTTCAGATATCATTCAAGCTAACTGTTCTGAAAATCAAGATCATGTCATTTTCTGTATTATCTATTACAGTGTACAGGAGATATCGCGTGTTGGAATTTGCCTCAATCGCCTGTAAATCGAGTCTGAAGTCGCTTCATTACAATCTGGCTGTTCGTGGTTTCACTGGACTTAGCCCCCTGTCACAAGTAGTATAAAATTGAGTATTCAGTAAATGTGTATTCATCCCCACTATAATTTCATTCCCTCAGGAAAAGTCTGCTGAGATCGTGTATGCCTGATCTTTCCAAGCTGATTCTATTATTGATTTTGATTTCATCCGGGAATCAGTTGTGTGCAGCGGACCAGATCAATTTCAGTCATGACATTCTGCCGATTCTTTCGGATCGTTGTTTTCATTGTCATGGCCCCGATCCGACGCATCGTGAAGCCGACCTCAGGCTCGATCTGGTCGAAGCAGCGACTGAGAATCGAGATGGTACGTTTGCCATTGCTCCCGGTAAGCCGGGACTGAGTGAGGTTCTGACGCGGATAACCAGTTCCGACGCGGATCTGCTAATGCCGCCCGCTGATTCGCATCGTAAACCACTCACTAAAAAACAGATTGAAACGATCCGTCAATGGATTGCAGAAGGGGCACAATGGGGGAAGCACTGGTCGTTCGAGCCACCCGTTAAAGTCGCGTTGAATGAGCAGGAAGCGAAACTCAATCCCATTGATGCGCTGGTGGAACGAAAGCTGACTGAAGAGCGACTCGTGTTTTCAAAATCGGCGTCCCGACGCACTCTGATTCGCCGGCTCTCCTTTGATTTGACGGGGCTGCCGCCGACGGTGGATGAAGTGGAAGCTTTCGTGAATGACAAGTCACCCGATGCGGATCAGAAGCAGGTCAATCGTCTGCTGAAGTCAAAACATTACGGCGAGCGGATGGCCATGTGGTGGCTGGATCTGGCACGCTACTCTGATACCGATGGTTTTCAGCAGGATTCTACCAGGACAAACTGGCCGTGGAGGGACTGGGTGATTCAGTCATTCAATGAGAACAAACCCTTCGATCAGTTTACGATTGAGCAGTTCGCCGGCGATCTGTTGCAGGATGCCACAGACGAGCAGAAACTGGCGACCTGTTTTCACCGCAATCACATGACCAACGGCGAAGGGGGCCGCGATCCGGAAGAGTCGCGTGTGGACTATGTGATTGATCGAGTCAATACAACGGGTACGGTCTGGCTTGGATTGACGCTGGGCTGTTGTCAGTGTCATTCTCATAAATTCGATCCGATCTCACAGACCGACTACTACAGTCTGTACGCGTTCTTCAACAGTATCGATGAGGATGGGAAAGCTGGCAGTCGCGCAAAGCCGTATTTAAAATTTCAATCGCCACTGGCAGCACGCGCCGTCAAAGAGGCACAGCAGGTCGTGGACGATCGCAAACCACGGGAAACTGCTGCGCTGCAGCAGGCGAAACAGGAGTTTGAACCGTGGCTGGTTCAGCAACTGCAGAAGGTACAGAATGAGTTTACCGCCTGGCATCTGCCGGAACTGCAATCGGTGACCTCTGTTGAAGGCACCAGGTTGTCTGTTGAGTCTGAGGGGGTGATTCAAGCCAGGGGCCCGGAACTCAGGCAGGATGATTATCGACTGATCGTAGCGACAGACTTACCTCGAGTCACCGGTTTGCGGCTGGAAGTCTTTCCGCATGAATCGCATACCGCAGGAAAACTGAGTCGTGGCGACAGTGGCGAATTTATTCTGACAGACGTAAAACTGCAGGTCCGTCGTGAAGGGAGTTCCCAGCTGCGCGATATTGACTTTGTCTCTGCGATTGCTGATGTCGAAAAAGATGTCAAAGGTCGTAACTACGGAAAAATCAAAGATACACTCGATGATGATCCCCGGAATGGCTGGACGACCGAAACCCATGATGCGCACCAGAAGCATGTCGCCGTATTCGAACTGGCAGAACCTCTGGTCCTGGATGAGCGCGAAGAACTGATCTTCGTAATGCTGCATCGATCCACAGAAGGAAATGCGAATATTGGCCGCTTTCGTGTGATGCTGACAGACCAGCCGGGGCCCGCTGTCAGTTCACTGGAACCGATGCCTTTAGAAGCACTCGCAGCAGCAAAAATAGAGGATCCTGAAAAACTGGATGCGAAATTGAAGCAACGGCTGCTGGATCAGTTTCTGGTGGATCATGAACTTTATCAACAGCGTAAATCAGAACTGGATCGGGCAAATACGCAACTGGCGCAGGTGAAAAAGGCAGCCGGCGAGCTGAACGTGATGGTTCTGGCGGAACGGAAAGAACCCCGCAAAACATTTGTGCTGGAGCGGGGCGTCTGGGACAAGCACGGCAAAGAAGTTTCACGTTCGGTACCCGCTGCGGTGCTTGCCCTGTCTGCAGAGAAGACTAAAGATCGATTGGATCTGGCAGAGTGGCTGATCTCACGTCAGAATCCTTTAACGGCGCGTGTGGTGGTCAATCACTTATGGCAGAACTGTTTTGGGACGGGACTGGTTCGTACACCGGGAGATTTTGGTCTGCAGGGAGAATTACCGACTCATCCAGATGTACTCGACTGGCTGGCGGTCGAATTGATGGAGCATGACTGGGACCTGCAGCATATTCTCCGGCTGATTGTGACCAGCCGCACGTATCAGCAGCAGAGCAAAGTCACTGCGGAACTACTGGAACGCGATCCGGAAAATCGCCTGCTGGCACGGGGAGCCCGCTATCGCTTACCCAGCTGGATGATTCGCGATGCGGCGCTTCAAGTGAGTGGACTGCTCAACCCGGCGCTGGGAGGTCCCCCTGTGATGCCTTATCAACCACAGGGCGTCTGGACGGAAATGTTTATGGGGCGCTTCCGCTATGAACCCAGCCAGGGAGCTGCCCAGTATCGAAGGAGCCTGTATGCCTTCTGGCGTCGTTCGAGTGCTCCCACATTTCTGTTTGACAGTGCGCAGCGTCGAGTGTGTGAAGTGCAGCCCCGACGGACTAATACTCCGCTGCAGGCTTTAACGTTACTTAACGATCAAAGTATTCTCGAATCTTCCAGGGAATTGGCGCGAATGGCGATCCAGCGGAAGAAAACGGTTGCGAAACGGCTGGATTTCATAGCACAGCATACTCTTTCGAGAACTCTACGGCAGCGGGAGTCGGAAGTTCTGAAACAGGAACAGCAGCAGTCTTTTGCTTATTATCGCAAGAAACCCGATGAAGCTTTGAAGCTGATTTCCAGTGGACAGCCTCCAGCAGAAAATAAAGTTTCGCCCGAGGAACTGGCTGCTTATATGGTGGTGGCCAGTATGGTTTTTAACCTGGATGAGGCGATGACTCATGAATAATTCAATTGAAAACGCCGCACTGGCAGAAACCCGACGTTATTTTCTGGGTCGTGGAGCCGGCGTCAGTCTGGGAGCGATGGCCCTCAGTCTGTTAGAAAGCACACGTCGTGTGGCTGCAAAGCCAAATTCTAATATTGGCCTGGCAGATCTGCCTCACAAACCGCCGCGGGCGAAGAATGTGATCTTCCTGACTCAGTCGGGCGGCCCATCTCAAATTGAGTTGTTCGACCACAAACCCGATCTCATGAAGTGGGCAGGAAAGGAACTGCCGGAGAGTGTGCGCGGCGGACAACGGCTAACCACGATGACTGCCAATCAGAAGCAGTTAATCATGCCGTCTCGCACAAAGTTCAAGCGGTATGGTGAAAGCGGCGCAACGCTGGGAGAGTGGCTGCCTTATCATGGGGAAGTCGCGGATGAGCTCTGTTTCATCAAGTCGATGGTCACTGATCAGATCAACCACGCTCCCGCGATGACGAAATTTCTGACCGGACATCAGTTGCCGGGACGACCCTCCATTGGTGCCTGGAGCAGTTACGGACTGGGGAGCGAAAATCAGAATCTGCCGGATTACCTGGTGCTGATTTCGAAGATGAAGCGACCCAGTGATCAACCGTTGTACGACCATTACTGGGGGAGTGGATTCCTGCCTTCACGATATCAGGGGGTCAAACTGAGGAATGCGAAAGAGCCCGTCCTCTATCTGCGCGATCCCGATGGCATGCCCCGCAGTATCCGCCGGGGTATGTTAAACGGAATAACCGAATTAAATCAGCTGCGACTGGCACAAACGGGCGATCCGGAAATTGAAACGCGGATTCGTCAATACGAAATGGCGTGGCGGATGCAGTCCAGTATTCCTGAACTGAATGATCTGAGTGATGAACCGGAATCTACGTTCGAATTATACGGACCCGATTCCAGACGCCCCGGGAGTTATGCCGCGAATTGTGTGCAGGCCCGGAGGCTGATTGAACGGGGAGTGCGGTTCGTGCAGCTGTTTCACCCCGACTGGGATCATCACAGCCGTTTAAGTTCGTGGTGCATCGCCCGTTGTCGTGATACCGATCAGGCGAGTGCCGCGCTCGTCAAAGATCTCAAACAGCGTGGTCTCTTAGATGAGACACTGGTGATCTGGGGCGGCGAGTTTGGTCGTGGTGTTGCCGGGCAGGGGAAATGGGACAGTCCCGAGGGGGGCCGCGACCATCATCCACGCTGCTTCACCACCTGGCTGGCCGGTGGCGGTGTTAAAGCCGGACTGACCTATGGGTCTACTGATGAATTCAGTTATAATGTTGCCGAGAATCCGGTGCATGTACGCGACCTGCATGCAACGGTGCTGCATCTGCTGGGCATCGATCATGAGCGGTTTACTTATCGACATCAGGGGTTGGATTTCAAACTGACGGGCGTCGAACCGTCAAATATCATCAAGGAGATACTGGCGTGAGACAGTTTAACAATACATGGTTGTTCTTATTAATGGCAGGAATGAGTTTCAGCTCGCTGGCTGAAGCACGCGAGCCGGATGCCGTGATTGATCTCTGGGAGCAGAACGCACCGGGAGAAACAGCTCGTGAGACAGGTGTTAAACTGGAACGGCGGGCGAACGAAAATCCACCGGCAACCCGCATCAAAGAGATCACGCGACCTCAGTTGCATCTGTTTCAGCCACCAGCAGAGAAACGCAACGGGACTGCGGTCCTGATTTTCCCAGGCGGTGCGTACAATTACGTAGTGGCGGACAAGGAAGGATCTGAAACAGCAGAGTGGTTGAATTCTCTGGGGATTACCGCGTTTGTTGCGCATTATCGCACCAAAGAACCTAAGCCTCGCGCGCAGACTGATGCCAAATTGCCTCCGTTCTCAGAACGTCCCTTACAGGATGGGCAACGCGCTGTCAGCCTGGTGCGGAAACGGGCAACGGAATGGGGGATTAAGCCGGACCAGATTGGTGTGATCGGTTTTTCCGCCGGCGGTCAGGCCGCGGCTCTGATTACGACCCGTTTCAATGAACGTGCCTATGAAGCCAAAGACGATGTGGATCAGGTTTCGTGCCGCCCCGATTTCAGTCTGCTGATTTATCCCTGGCGACTGGTCGATGAAAAAACAGGGGAGTTAAACGAGGTATTGACGATCAATAAGACCACACCACCGACACTGATGATTCATGCACACAATGACCATGCAACGCCGATCAGCAGTATTCTGTTCTACACGGCGTTAAAGAAAAATGGGGTGCCCAGCGAGCTGCATATTTACGAGAATGGCGGTCATGGTTACGGTATGCGGCCCGTGGATGATTCCTACGTCGATACCTGGCCGGATCGCGCCGGAGACTGGCTGCGACAGCACTCACTGGCAAATCCGGGTACAAAGGACTGAGCGTCAGTCTGCTGCTGGTGTGGGCTCACAGTTCTTCAATGCAAGCAGAGTATAAGCGGTAACGAGGTTCGGGTCTCCTTCAAACCAGCGATTGGATTTGGAGTTAACCCAGCTGCCGTTTTCCTCCTGGATTTTAAACAGGTGATTGGCCAGCTCTTTGCGCCAGTCGTGTTCCTGCCCTTTGCTGTCTTTCACCTGTTTCAGATCCGCGGTGTCGAGGGCTTTGGCAAACAGCTGGTAATAGTAGTAGAGGCCGTTATCGCCCATTCCGGGATTGTTTTCGACGGTATAGTTTTTCTGAATCCAGTCGAGAGCTGCTTTGACGCGCGGGTCTTTGGGGGTCAGACCGGCGTAAATCATACTTTTCAGACCAGCGTAAGTCATACTGCCGTAGGAGCGGAGGCCACCGTCTTGATTTTTCCCAGAAGGAGAAGCACCGCCAGCAGAGACATTGTAGTAGAAGCCGCCATCATTGACTTTGGCAGCTGCAGGAGACGTGTTGAATTCGCTTTCGAGATTCTGGCAGCGAGAGACAAAAGTGAGTGCTTTCTGGATATCGGGATCATCGGCTTTCGCGCCGGCGGCTTTGAGGGCTTCTATCATGAAGACGGTATTGGAGAGATCGGGACGGCCTCCATCGGGACCATAACCTGCGCCGCCATATTCCAGATCGCTGGGTTTGATATCTTTGCTTTCATCAAACTGCAGATTGCGGAGGAACTGTTCTGCTTTTTTGATCTGGGGTGTGTACTTGCCTGACTGGTTGGCATCCTGTAATGCCATCAAGGCGACAGCGGTTTCGTAACCGGAGTGCTGACTGCGGGCAGAGCAGATTCGCCCGTCTTCCTGGCAGAAGGAGACCAGTTTTTTTAACGCTTTGTCCACGGTCGGATCTGTTACAGGGACGCCAGATTCAATCAATGCTGATGTCACCAGAGCCGAGATCCCCGCCGCTTCGCTGAAGGTCCACGTTCCATCTTCATTCTGTGAGTTCTTCAGAAAGTTGATCGCTTTGTCACGGGACGCTTTCAACTCTACTGAATCCGGTCCTGCTGCAGAGAGAGGGCTGATATTCCAGCAGAGACAGCCGATGATCATCAGGCGTAGAAACCAGTTCATTCTTAATTACTCCTGAATATGAATGCTGGGAGGGTTGTTGTCGATAAGATGTTGCAAAAGCTGTTCCGCTTTGGATTGCGCTCACTTTTTTCAGTATAGGCAGACAAGGCTGAAAAGTCAGTGATTTTGTTTTAGAAGGGGCGTTGAAAATAACGTCAGCGCTGTCGAAAAAAACGCCAGCCGGTGCCTGTATTACTGAAATGAGGTTTTATGAGTGGAGTATTTCTTTGGCGACGTGCCCATGCACATCGGTCAGTCGAAAATCCCGACCTGCGTGGCGGTAGGTCAGTTTCTCGTGATCCAGTCCCATGATATGTAGAATGGTGGCATGGAAATCGTGAACGTGCACCAGATCTTTGACGACATAATTGCCGATATCGTCGGTCTGCCCGTGAATCACGCCGCCGCGGACATTGCCGCCGGCAAGCCAGCAGGAGAAGGCTTCCGGGTGATGGTTACGCGATTTCGTTCCTTTTCCATCCTGCGCCCAGGGAGTGCGGCCGAATTCGGTGCAGAAGACCAGCAGCGTATCCTGCAGCAGGCCGCGTTGTTTCAGATCCATCAGCAAAGCGGCGACCGGCTGGTCAACACGGCGGGCATATTTTTCGTGGGATGCGATATCGCGATGTGCCGCGTCCCAGTTATCCCGGCAGGCACCGACGGAGTCGATAATCTCGACAAAGCGGACTCCCCGTTCAACCAGTCGACGTGCCATAATACATTGAGCCGCGTAGCTGGACTGATCTTTTTTGTCGGCACCATAAAGTTTGAGCGTGGCTTTGCTTTCTTTTGACAGGTCGAGTGCCTCAGGCGCCTGTTTCTGCAAACCGGCGGCTGTGGTGAACGTCGACATGCGGCCTGCCAGTTGGGCATCGTGGTCACGCTGATTAAAGTGACGCTGATTCATTTTTCTCAACAGCGCGAGTTCCAGCTGCTGCCGCGATTGTGATACGGGGGATTTGAGAAAGGGGATTGGATCATCACCGGGGACAACGCGCACCCCTGCATTGGCAGCGGGCAGGAAGTTGGAATCCCAGAGTTGAGGTCCATTGTAAGGACGATGTTCTGAAATGACGACGTGAGAAGGCAGGTTCGGGTTGAATGACTTCAAGCCGTAACTTAACCAGGCACCGATGCCGGGCATGGCGGCTGTGGTGCTGCCCGTATGCAGTTGCAAAGTGGCTTCACCATGATCGCGGTGATCACTGTTCATTGAGCGGATGAGGGCCGTTTCATGCATGATCTTGCGAATGTGGGGGAACAGGTCGCTGACTTCCGTTCCGCATTCCTGATTGGGGCGAAACTTCCAGAGAGGCGCTTTGAGGTAGCGTTCGACAATCGGCTGTCCTGAGACGGCCGCTTTTTTTTCATCGCCGATCGATTGATCGTGCCGACGGGTCAGTTCGGGCTTGGGGTCGAAAGTGTCGACATGCGAATATCCGCCTGACATGTAGAGCATGATGACCTGTTTGGCTGCCGGGCGGTGGTGAGGCAGATCCTGTCCCGCTGGCAGTGTGTTCGGCAAAGCGAGTCCGGCGGCTGTTCCGAGCCCTGTTTGCAGCAGCTGTCGACGTGAGAAGAAGGATGAGTCGTGCATAGATTCAAACCTGATTGTTTTCATTCGAAACGTTAATGTTAATCGACAAAAAAGAATTCGTTACTGGTAAGCAGAACTTTCGCGAAACCTGTCCACGCATTCTGACCGGCGTCTGTGTCTTCATCAGGTTGTTCTGTTTTTAATTCTTCGCGATAGTATTTCAGGAACTGCGCCGCTTCTGACAGCTCTACAGCGGTCGGGTTTCGGCTGAATGCGAGCTGGTAGGCCTGGATGATCTGCTTTTCCTCCGTCCCCGCCGATTGCTGAATCCGTTTGCCAAACGCTTCTGCCAGTTCGGGAAGGAGTGGTGCATTCATCAGGTACAGCGCCTGTGTCGGCAGGTGGGAGCTGTCCCGGGTGCCCGAAGTTTCGTTGGTTTCCGGTCCATTGAACCGGCCCAGAAACGGGTGTTTATAAAGTCTCTGCGTCATCAGATAGACGCTGCGTTTCTTTGTTGGGAAATCCTCATGAAACGGACGATTCAGGCTATACCCTTTTTTGTGCCAGGGGACGAAGGGGTGCGGTCCTCCCTGTTCACAATCCAGTTCGCCGGAAACAAACAAGAGGGCATCGCGGATGGATTCGGCGTCCAGGCGTCTGCGGGTATATTTCCAGAGAAAGACGTTGTCCGGATCACGGTTGGAGTTTTCTGTGTTGTCATGGCTGTCGAGTCGATAGACGCGGCTTAACATGATCTGACGATGCAGGGCTTTGAGCGACCATTGCTGATCAATCAGTTGACCGGCGAGGTAATCGAGCAGTAGCGGGTGAGAGGGGGTATCGCCTAAGACGCCAAAATTGTCGACTGTTTTGACAAGACCCTGTCCGAAGTGGTGATACCAGAGTCGGTTCACAATCACCCGTGAGGTCAGAGGATGAGTCGGGTCGGTGAGCCATTCGGCCAGCTCCTCGCGACCGGATTCGGTTTTGTCGATCTCCGGTTTTGATTTTGAGATGACATTGATAAACTGGCGTGGAACGATGTCTCCTGGATTTTCCGGATTACCGCGTCGATGCAGTCGAGAGTGATGCGGTTTGCCATCAATGACGGCATATAGCATTTCTGCAGGAGGCTCTTTTACCAGTCGGGCTTTTTCAGCTTTGAGCCATGGTAAACCGTGCAGCATCAGTTCGCGGAATTTACCTTTATGTGCTGCCAGGAGTTTCTGACGTCGCTGTTCCAGTTTGTCTGTCGGGCTTTTGGATTTTTTCGCTGCTTCAATTTTTGCGGTGACTTCTTTATACTCTTCGAGCGTCGGTTTCAGCCAGGGGCGGAAGTGATTGCGAATCTGATGCTGGTAATAGCTGAGTAGATCCCAGTATTCATTGATTTTCTGCTGCGAATCGGGATCGTTTTCTGCCGAGACGAGCTGTGCCGGCGAGGGTTGATTGGAAGCACCCATACTCGGATAAAGTGTGCTTTCAAATATACCGTAAAGGCCGTAGTAATCGGTGGCCAGCATCGGATCGAATTTATGATCATGGCAGCGGGCGCATTTTAAAGTGACACCCATGATGCCACGTCCGACGGTGTCGATGGTGTCGTCAATGGTCAGGTTCTGATCTTCATAGCGCGTGTTACCAAAGCGTCGAGACAGGGCAATGAAGCCTGTCGCGATTTTCAGTTGACGAGCCTGTTCCGGATCGGCTTCGCGTTCTGCCAGAATATCTCCGGCAAGTTGGGCTTTCAGGAACTGATCATAGGGGAGATCGGTGTTGAATGCATCAATCACCCAGTTACGATAGAGATAGGCTCCGGGAATGGGGAAATCGCCGACATCACCCTGGGTGTCTGCATAGCGAGCCACATCGAGCCAGTGGCGTCCCCAGCGTTCGCCGTACGCCGGGGATGACAGCAGTCGGTTTACTACTCTGGTAAATGCTTTCAAATCAGTTTCCGGGTCATCCTCAAACGCTTTGACTTCCTGGGGTGTGGGAGTCAATCCGGTGAGATCGAAGGTGGCGCGTCTGATTAAAGTTCGTCGGGAAGCCAGGCCGACAGGCTGGAGTTGTTCTTTCTGCAGTCGTGCATAAACAAAACGATCGATGGGAGAAACCGACCATTGGGGATTGTTAACGGTTGGCGGAGCGACTTCTTTTCGTGGCAGAAAACACCAGTGTGAGGTTGTCATTTTCCGTGGTTTGGTTTTTTGTGATGTCGTGACTGGCTTTGATTTTTCAGCAGGCCAGGGAGCGCCCCATTCAATCCAGCGTTTGAAATGGGTGATGGTTTCCGGTTTCAGTTTCTCATCCGCATCAGGGGGCATCTTCAATTCTTTATGAGTTCGCTGGATGGATTGAAACAACAGGCTCTGTTGTGCATTTCCGGGCAGAATGGCTGGACCATAATCGCCGCCTTGAATAAGAGCCGCGCGGGAATGGACGGCCAGTGTGCTTTCAGCATCGGCATCACCGGAGTGGCAGTCGGCGCATTTTTCTATCAGAACCGGTCGGATATGCTGTTCGAAAAATTCGAGCTGGCTGGCATCAGGTCTGACTGGTTCTGCTGCGCAGACTGAATCGGGCTGGCTGAATAATACAGCCAGTATCAGAACGAGTAGTGGGATTCGTTGGTATTGAGTCATGTGCGAATCTTTTGTGCTCGGGGGCTGAAAATGGTTTAACCTCGTTTGATTCCCGCCTGTTTGAAAGCGGGGGCCAGATTCTGATAGCAGGTTTTGGCAGCGGCAACGGGATCATAGCCTTTCTGACGGAAGACCATACTGCTGACTTCACAACAGATATCTCCTCGATAGCCGCCTGCGACTGCCAGTTTGAGCAGTTGTACGTAGTCAATTTCCCCACTCTCGCCAGGCAGCACGAAACTGACTTTACCGTCTTTCATGATCGTATCTTTGACCTGTATGAAACTGGTATAAGGAAGCATGGTCTGCAGGGATTCTTTCAGTGAAATATCCCGATGAGTAAAGTGGCTGTAGTCATAATCGAGGCGAATCCAGGGGCTGTTGACCTGTTCGACCAGCCAGACACCCTGTTCGGGATGATCGACCACGCCGCCTCGATGTGGTTTGACGGCGATAATGGTTTTTGTGCTGGCGGCAACTTTGGCCCATTCACCCAGGTTGTCGCGCATTTCGTTTTTGAGGTTATCCCATTTGCCACTTCCGGCGACCGTTTCGATCAGCGGGGGATGGTCGGGGCGCAGATCGTGTCCCAGTTCAGCAGCCTGTTTAAAGCGTTCGAGGACTTTCTGCTGACTGGCCTTGGAACCGGTTAGAATGCAGTGCTCCATTAATGAGGTCAACTTTAATCCGGTTTCGTCAAGCGTTTTGGCAACTGAAGATCGACGTTCTGAATTCAGTTTGGCGGGTGTGGCGTCCCAGTCGTCCATCAGAGCCAGTTCGACCGAGTCATAACCGATGTCGGCGACGATACGGAGCGCCTCTTCTGTTTTCATGTGAGGCATGCCATACAGGCTGAAACCGAGCGTGAGTTCCGGATTGTCTGGTTTTGCTGCCTGTAATCTGTTGAGTCCCAGCAGACCGCCTGTGGCGATGCTGGCGGTGGTGAGAAACTGACGGCGGTTGAGCGGCTGCATATCTGGTTTCCTCATTCGGAGCAGGGGGGCTGTAATCAGTTTTAGAACTGGTGGACTGATTCGCCAGGAGTCAAGTGTGGTTCGAGGGTTAAGTCGACATTGGCAATGGCATTGTTCATGGACAGGCGGGTCTCCAGTTGCCTGACCGCCAGTCGACCGATGTCATGTGCGTGAATGTCAAATGTGGTCAGTTGGGGATACAGGCCGGTAATAAATGCATGGTCGTTATTGCCGGAAATGACGCTGATCTCATCACCCACTTTAATTCCGCGACGGGCCAGCGATCCATAGACGACCGCGGCGACACTGTCTGCTCCGGCGAAGATTGCTGTGGGACGTTTGCTGGCATTCAACAGTTGATCGACCAGGTGCTGAACGGCGTCTGTTGAAAGTGGAGGTTTGATCGGGAGCTTCCAGCCTCGGGAAGGAGGGTCGACAAAGCACTGAATATCCAGGCCGCGCCGCATTGCCTGGGAGACGAAGCCGGTTTCGCGATTCGTCATAATCAGGTGATCTGGTTTAGGACTGAGGAAGGCGACATGCTGGTGTCCGTGATCGGCGAGATAGTCGGCTGCCTTTTCGCCTAGAAGAACATCGTTCGCACCTACACAGTCACCCGCACAACCTTGTGGTCTGCCCAGGAGCCAGACTGAGGGAATGCGAGAAAGTTGTTCCATTAATGTTCTATTGGATTCGATCAGCATTTTTCCCTGCAGGGCACCAATGAGAAACAGGCCATCCGTCTGGTCAAAATCCAGATGGGCAGGGACTGCCTGCAGGTCGGGAATATGGGCGATCTGAAAACGGACACCCAGTTCAGAGAATGCGTCTTCGACTCCGCTGATTGCAGAGCTGACGACTGGGAGTGAAATTAGAGATCGATCCAGTCCCAGGGAGACAACGAGCAGTCGTTTTTCGGCCAGGACGCTGCCTGGGTTCTGGCTGTTTTCTTTCTTAGGACGGCGGCGCCTGAGGGGACGATAGTCTAACGATTCAGCGACCAGGCGAATTCGCTGCTTGGCGGCATCACTGATGGAAGGGTCGTCACGCAATGCACGGCTGACTGTGCTGACGGCGCAGTCAGCCGCTTTGGCGACTGTCTTTACCGTGACGAGTTCAGCAGTCTTATTCATAGCAGACCTCAGGCTTCCTGAACGATCAAAGATAATGAATGTGACGCAATTTGATGCACATAAGCAGGGAAACTAAAACCACCCGTTTCCTTGAGTCTCTCTCGTGATACTCAAATAAATACTTGATGTAAAGCGGGAATACAGAGATTCTCTGAAAATAGCTTTAAGAAGAATCGGAGAAACATTGAAATCACGCTACGCAAATAAGTTATATTTGCGTAGCGTGGAAGATTACGGGCAGCTGGGAGAGGGCTTAAATAATTACTCTGCAGGAAGTTGAGTATGGGGGTGGGGTGGAATGGTAGCTGGAGTTATTTCAGAAAATCAGCTTCCTTCAAACTCAGCCTTACGGGGCCCTGCATGGTGGTGATCCAGAGTTCTCCGGGCGTAATTTCCGTGACATACGGATATGAGACACGGTTTTCGTATTTCTTCCCGGCTGGTGTCAGATCGCGGGCGATGACAACCGGCTCACTCCAGGTTTTACATTCATCGTCGGAAAAGGCGATCGACAATTCTTCCCGTCGCCCGAGTTTGCGATCAGGGTCACGGAAGCGGTTCCAGAGCATGACAATCCGTCCGCTTTCCAGTCGCTGCAGGATAGCGGGCGAACTGCTGGCCGGGATCTCTGAAGGTTGAATGGTGCGCCACGAGGTGCCTTCGTCAGTCGAGTAGGCTTCCCAGAAGCGTCCGAATTTTGTGCGGATTAAGGCATAGATGCGACCATCTTTCAGTTCAACGATCGTCCCTTCCATGGCGCCGTCATGATCGCCTGAACCGCCGAGGTCAATCATGTTGCTGTGGTTCCAGGTAGCTCCTTCGTCATCGGAGTAATAGGTCAGCATGACATGTCGACCCGGATTGGCAATGGTCTGGGAGACGACAACGATAATGCGCCCGGAGCGCGTCTGAATGATACTGCGGACGGCACCGCACCAGCCATGGTCCTGCAGGATCTGAGGCGGGAGCCATGATTTTCCATTATCGGTACTGCGGACGATGTACACGGGCAGATAACAGTCTGGTTGTGGCCCTCCCTGTTTATCGTTCCAGTGAAATTTTCGTTCCGCCAGATTCATATAGGCCAGGACAATGGTTCCTTTTTTTGTCTGCAGCAGCGCGCGTTCGTTACTGGTATGGAACCTGGACGGTTCCTGGTACAGGGGGGTAGCTTCCCAGGTTTTTCCCTGATCGGTGCTGAGTAAAGACTGTTTTTCATCGGGAGCCAGCAGGCTGCCATCCTGAAGTTTGATGAAGGGGCCCAGATGCTGATGTGTGAGCTTTTTGGTCTGGGGATGATTCCATTCCGCCTGTGTGACTGATGATGAGAAGCAGATTGAAACGAGGAACGAGGCTATGATGAAGCGCTGCAGCATTTCGGAAAACCTTATAATCCAATTGAGTAAAGTCAGTCTTTCAGTTCGAAGTCAACGTTGAACGGGTCATGGCCTGCTTCTACAGTCGCCTCAAGCTGAGAGTCTTTGTAATATTTTTCGGGTACGTCGATGGCAGGTTTGGTTGCTGCATCGATTTCACCAAGAGACATACCGGTAGTGTCTTCAGGTAGAATGGGCGTACCTTTGATTTCAACTTTGTGTTTTCCGAGAGGGACCCCTCCTTTATTTGTGACTTCGTATTTGCCATCGCGAATTTTTCCCGCAGCAATGGGACCGGTGGGTTGGGGAAGAAAGCGTATGACGCCTCCCTCAAGCGGCGTGCCATTGAGGGTGACGTTTCCTGTGACAACACGGCGGTCGGGGGCATCGCTGATCCTGCCACAACCTGCCAGCAGCAGGCTGATCAGAATGCATATTATGATTTTTAATTCAGGCATCTCTGCCTCCTTTCAATTGTTTATTCGACTCTGCTTTACCCTGCGTCGTTGCAGGGTGCAGGCGTCCTCGTGACATCCCCGGTAGAGTGGGGCTGCGTTTGAATCGAGATTCGGATAGAGTCCATAAACTATAAACTATGATCAGTTTAAAATTCGCCTACGACTTCACGTCCATTGCGGGTGGTAATTGCGGAGAGTGTGCCCTGGTCAATATTTTCCGACAGAAAGCGGACTGAGCCATCGCCGAGTACAAAATGTGCTCCACCGACGTGAAAGCTGGAGAATCCCTGGGGCCGAAAAGCAAAGGTACCGCCTCCGGGGACAGTGTCGATGCTATTGATACCGTTACTGGTATCAAAGACGTCATAGCCTGTATAAGAATTTCCATTCAGACCTGAGGAAGCGAGAGAACCTGTAATTTCTCCGACCATCAGTGTGTTGCTGGCACCGTCAATGATGTCGCGCATTTTCACTCGCGAGATGGCAAACAGGACGCCATTCCCTACTGAAGTGGGACGCACTCCGGAGCCACTATTGCATTTCCAGCTGATCGAATCAGCAACGCCTCCCATATCGGTTCTCCCCATTCCATCCGGTAGCGCGCCGGCGAATGCGCCTGCTTTATTGACGATGACGTCAGGTTGGGGATTGCTGGGGCAGAGGAAGGGCTGGACGGGAACGAGACAGGTACTGGAACTGAAGTTTGCTGGTACGAATGGAGTAGAGCCGGAAAAGTTAAGATTGTTATAAATGTTTGCCTGATCGAGGTAAGGCAGGATCCGTACGCCCCAGGAAAACAGATGTGCGCCCGAGTACCCGCTGCATCCCCCACTGATGCCAGCCCCGATGGGAAAGGCGGTGAACGTGTCATGGTAGTTGTGTAAAGCCAGGCCGACCTGCTTGAAATTATTTTTACAGGAGGAGCGACGGGCTGCTTCACGGGCCTGCTGGACCGCTGGCAGCAGGAGGGCAATCAGGATCGCGATGATGGCAATGACCACCAGTAGCTCGATCAAAGTAAATCCACGATGTCGTTTTTCGTAATCAGTCAAAAACATTGAATCGTCTCCATCAAACGAAGCTCAGAAAATATAAACAATATAATCACCCTGGCACACAGGTGCGTATTCTGCTGTAAGACTGAACCCGGAACGGTTCTGTCTGAGGTCTGCAGGAATCAATTCATCAAGCTGAAGCTGTTGTTTATTGTTTCGATATCCACGCCTGAGGTATCGTAGTTTCAATTTCTGTATTCAGATGTCAGAGCGACTCGTTCTTCTCCGTTATTGTTGGGTTGGTGCTTTTAACTGCGGTTTCAGGTGGTCGGTCAGATGCATGGTTGCCTGATCGGTGTCCCGGTCGGCAATTGCGTTGGCGATCAATTCGTGTTGCCGGAGCCCTCTCATTGTGGGAGCCTGACCATACAGGTCACCGGCATGAAAGTAATCCAGCAGCACGCCATGAAACTGTTTTACAAAGTTGCCGTGAGAGGCTGCCAGAATTGTCTGGTGGAACAGGCAGTCCATTTCTTTGTATGTTTTACTGGCTCCCTTGGGATCCAGTTTTATTTTTTTCATCACGCGTTTCATTTCGGAGACGATGGTCTGCAGGCGGATGATTTCTTCTGTCGTGATCAGATCGACTGCGAGGGCAATGGAACCAATTTCAATCACGGCACGTAACTGTTGTAATTCCCGCCAACCCTGGGGGCTGGCAACCTGGGGGACCAGGGCTTTTCTGAGTACATCAGAAAAATTGTCCGCTTCCGCTACACAGAGTCCGCGTCCCTGTCGACCAATCACTACTCCCAGCCCTCTAAGAGAACCGACGGCTTCACGAACAACCGTTCGCGAAACGCCAAACTGGTCTGCCAGTTCTGCTTCGGTTCCCAGTCGATCGCCGGGAGCCAGGCGTTTGCTGCGAATACGTTCACAAAGATGGTCTGCGACTTCGGCACTCAACGTTCGGGCTTCCGTTGTAGGAACTGTGATATCGTCACGCGATACTTCCATCGATTCACTGCTTTCCGGTGAGCGCCATAGATGACAGTAAGAAGTGTAATTTAAAGCGAAAAATAACTGCCAGTATTGAACGGGCATGAAATTCCAGAAGAGGAGTTCGTTATTATTGCGTTCGCATTATACTACAAATAAAAAGATTGTATGATAAACTGATCTATTATCATATAATTGCTTATTTGGTCGTCAAGACTTTTCATGACGTTTTGACGAAGATTGCTGATGTTGCGAGCGACATTCTGATTTAATAATAGCTCATTGGGTTCGTGCATCAGACAATATATTAAAGGCATCGCTACAAAAGGAACAGTTATGGAGTCAGCGTATTTCACGCTGGGAGAGGGGCATACTCCTTTAATTAAATCACGTCGAATCGGTCCCGACGCGGGGCTTGATCATTTATATTTCAAACTGGAAACGGTGAATCCCACCGGTTCCTATAAAGATCGCTTTGCTGCTGCAGCTGTCACGGACATGCTGTCACAGGGTAAGAAAAGGGTGGTGACCTGTTCGAGTGGAAACGCGGGTTCCGCCTTGGCGGCTTACTGTGCAGCCGCGGGAATGGATTGTCAGGTTGCGGTGTTTACAGGTGCTCCTGAAAACAAGCTGAAGCAGATGCTGGCTTATGGGGCGACCGTGTGGCGGATTGAGGGGTTTGGTGCCGATCCGGAAATCTCGGGAAAGGTGTTCAAGTATCTGAAACATCTGGGGGCCGCCGCAGACACAGAGTTACAGGTCAGCAGCTACCAGTTCAATCCCATCGGGATGGCAGGGGTCGAATCAATTGGTCGCGAACTGGTTAACCAGATCTCTGATGAGCGAAGGGGGATCGATCATCTGTTCTGCTGTGCCGGAGGGGGAGGGCTGTTGCTGGCCGTCTATCGTGGATTACAGACTGCTTATCAGGCAGGGCAAATCAAGCGACTGCCGGCATTTCATTGTGTGCAGCCGGCGGGAAACAATACGATCGCCGGTCCGTTACTGGCAGGGGCCGATCGTGCCCAGACCTGTCGGAGTACGACGAAAATTGGTGGACTGCAGGTGGCCAGTGTGTTAGATGGGAACGATGTAATTGCTGCCTGCCGGGATACCGGTGGCAGTGGATATCTGGTGGAAGACGAATTTGTATATGAGGTCCAGGCGTTGCTCGCGCGTCAGGAGGGTATTTTCTGTGAACCTGCTGCCGCTGTTTCGCTGGCCGGCATTTTACAGGCAGCCGCCGAACGTAAAATTACAAGTAAAGAGACCGTTGTCTGTGTGATCACGGGCAGCGGGTTCAAGGATCAAGGGTCGGTTGATCGCATGTTAGCTGGTACGACCAGTCCTGTGATCTCCTTAACTGAATTTATCGATCAGACGGCTTGAATCATTATTTAGAAAGTAAACAGCATGACTCACTCGTTGAAAATGATTACCGCTTTGGGAACTCCACTGACAGCGGAAGAAGACCTGCATCCAGCCGGCCTGGAAGCACAGGTTCAGGACCAGCTGACGCATGGCATCAATGGCTTCCTGGTCGCAGGAACGATGGGGCTGATGCAGCTACTGAAAGATTCAACTTACCGTGAGCTGGTAGAGCGGAGCGTACAATTCAATGCGGGACATGCTGAGCTGCTGGTGGGAGTAGGAGATACGAGTTTTGTGCGAACGCGTGAGCGGATTCGCATGGTAGAAGATTTTGCCATTGATGGTATCGTGGTGATCTCTCCTTACTTCCTCAAGTACAGTCAGAGTGACCTGGTTGATTACTTTGAGGCGCTCGCCGACCTGAGTTCCCGGCCCGTGTTCCTCTACGATCTGCCGCAGACTACCGGTACAAAACTGGAAGTCGATACCGTTCTGCAGCTGGCAAAACATCCCAATATTCGGGGGATTAAATGTTCGGATCATTTCACGACGATTCGTCCTGTCATCGATGCGGTGGGTGAAGAGTTCCGCGTCATTGTCGCACAGCCCAATCTGATGGATGTCCTGTTGCAGGCAGGAGTACGCGAACATCTGGATGGAATTTATATTGTGGTGCCGGAATGGATTGAAGCAATGGTGGAAGCGACTCTGGTGAAAGACTGGGATCGGCTGGCGCTGGTGCAACAGGATCTATCGGCATTACTGAAATTGCTGACAACGTTCTCTGCCCCGCTGTTTTCGACGGTCACAACACTGATGAACGAGCGAGGGGTCCCCGGCAACTTTGCTCCGCAGCCAATGCGACCTGTGACTGCAGCAGAGCGGGAGCAGCTCCTCGCCCATCCACTGGTACAAAAAGTACTCACAGGCAAGCCGATCACATCTGTCGAAGCGTAAGTTGAACTGGAAACAGTCAGTCAGATTTACGTTCAACCTGTTTGACGAGTTTGTCGACGGAATTTGAGATCAGGGTTTCTGTATCCGGTCCCCAGCGATAAGCCGGGCGACCGTATTCATACAGGTTATAGCCTCCCTCATAACCTCCTTCGAGCCAGACTCGTCTGGAGGGGATGTAGGAGATCATGTCATCCGCATAACCGCAGACCCAGGTACCCGGCCCGAATTCGCGTTTGAATTTCAAGGCATAGTCAACGACCGTTTCCGCCCCCATGCCGATCATCAGCATCTCGCTGCCTAGTCGCCAGGCATGTAGCGGGTACGGATAGGCAGCAGGAAATGTTTCACCTGCGTCCAGTTTTTTCAGCAGTCGTTCGGCCCAGCGTTTTTTGATAGCACTGCTGCTTTTCAGATCGGCTTCCAGATCAGCACGGGTGACAGTTTTCAGATAGGGGAGTTCAACGTATTCAAACGCGGTCGATAATCCATCGGAGATGGGCTCGAGTGGTTTCTGCAAAACTTCTTCAACGGCGACAGCCAGCATGTGGCCATATTTTTCGCAGAGTTCTACTTTGCGACGGGGAAGCGGATTCTGGTCACCTCCACAGGTGTTGACAAACATGGCGGTAACACCGGGATGTTTCTGTTCGAGTTCCAGCTGAGCAAAGCCGGGATAGTCGCCGCAGACTTTAGTAAAGCTGAGTGTCGTGGGGTGACAGGCATATCCAAACAGGACTGCATCCAGCTTGCCATCGGGACGTGTGACAGTCATGACGGGCACAGCATGATCAACCGGTCCGACCAGTTCCTTTCCCGCTTTGAGGAGACTGGGGATATCGGCTTCACGATTATTGCGACGGTTGACGGCAAAGGTGGTGTGACCATTGCCCATCTGCAGTCGAGCAGGGGCGAGGTTTTTCAGTGACTCTCCAATCATCTGTACGGTTTTAACAACCATGCGGTCAGTGTATTCATTCACCAGTTTGACCTGCATCGGATCGACAGGATAGTAATCGTAAAGGTCATCACCGAGTCTTGGTCCACAATGATTATGCGAGAAGGTAAACATGATCTGATGGCGTTCCAGCTGAAACTTCTGTTTGATCTCAGCGAAGACGCGGTCGCTCATGCTGCGGGGGACCCCCTGAAAATCGCTGGTGATCAGCACGGCACGATGACCTTTATCATCTTCGAGGGCCAGCGCTTTCATCCAGATATCATGCAGCTTTCCATCAGGCAGTCGCTTGGACCCGTAGCCTGCGAGCCAGACTCCGGTTTGGGGGGTGATGACTGCCTTGGCGATCCCTGCTTTCCACTCTGTTTCAGCATGGATTTCAGATTGTCCAAAATGAAAAAGGCTAACGGTCAACAGGCAGAACAAGAGTGCGAGTCTGTTGGTTGACTTCAGGTTAGTCGTCAATCTTTTCATGTGGATTTCCTTGTGAACTGATGCTGCTGGTGAACTCGACTATGGTTTGTGATGTCTCAGCTTTCTAATGTAAGTTAAGAAAGGCCGCGTCGCAAGTTGGAAGCATCTTCTGAACAGAAATAGAAGTCGCCAGGAAATCAGATCTTACTTCGATAAGGTTCATAATGATGGAATGTCGGGGCAGCGTTGATTTGTACGTAGGAGTATGATTTACATATAAATAAATAGTTAATTTTGTTGAATAATATGTGTTCACTGATAATGCACTATACGGAATCTTTTTTTTTCTATTATGCTGTGAATTAAAGAATTCTTCTTGTTGTCATTAACCGATAAAACTCTAAAATTCCTATTAGATTAACTTAGGAAGAGTGATGCTTTCATAAACGCTGTCTGAAGTGTTTTGGCGTTCATTTCAAATGTTAAGCCATTCTTATCCGCCCAGCTTTTAATCTATTAAAGCAATTGACCCGGGCTCTCATTTCAATGCCAGTTTTTCCGGTATTGTCTCAATTTATATTTTCTATAGTTAAGGGGTTGAACTCATGAGATCGAAGAACGTCTCACACAAGCGAGGTTTTACATTAATTGAATTGCTGGTGGTCATTGCCATCATTGCGATTCTGATCGCATTACTGCTTCCCGCAGTGCAACAGGCACGAGAAGCAGCTCGTCGCAGTACCTGTAAAAACAATCTGAAACAGATTGGTCTGGCATTACATAACTATCATGATTCACACCGTACATTTCCCCCTGGCGCTGTCTGGTATGGTGTTGGTGTTGCTCCTGAAGATGGACGGGATGCACTCTGGGGAACCACTTGGGTTGTGCAGATTTTACCCTTCATGGATCAGGCTCCCTTATATAATAACTACAATATGAGCTTGCCTGCCCGCAGTGCGAATTCTAATACTGGGACCAGTGTTTTACGGACCATCATCCCCAGTTTGAAGTGTCCCTCGCAGACAAAAGTGGACCGTAGCCGTTTGACTCAGGATCATGACGGGTTTTCAAGAATTACCTACGCCGCTGCTGTTGGATCAGGTTCTGCATTGACCAGATCTGATCATAACAATACTCGTCGCGGAATGTTCAGCGCGGTGGGTCAATACGGGGCAAAAATTCGTGATGTCGAAGATGGAACTTCAAATACGATTATGTTGGGGGAAATCGTGGTGGGGACAGCCACTTCAGATGACAAGGGAGCCTGGGGCTGGTGTACTGGAGCTTTGTTTGCCGGACGGAATTCTAACGGGATCCTGACTCCGAATGCACAGGTTTATGACCGGACTCCGTATGCCTCTAATAATACTTCCGATAACGATTTCAACCGTCGAAACAATCCAGATGATACAAATGCAGGTTCTGGTCAGGCAGCCCGCAGTTCTCATGTGGGAGGCGTGCACTTCACCATGGCTGATGGAGCGGTAAGATTCATCTCCGAAAATGTGGATCAAACCACTTATCTCAACCTGTTGTCGATTGGTGATGGCAATGTGATTGGTGAGTTTTAAACAATCTCTCTGATCCAGCCTGGCAGATAAACGACAGCTCCAATAGGGTCTATTGGAGCTGTTTTTTTAAATCCCCAGATTAAAGGTTTTTATAAATGAAAAACAGCATTGAGATTCATAAGCAGCTGCTTTGCTGTATCGCATTAATCATGATTACCTTCACAGCGACAGGTTGTGGCGGTCGTGAATCGTCGCCTCCACCTACTGAAACGGAAAAAAGCAAGGTTGCTCAAAAGTCGATTGATGATTTTATTGCGGCAGCCAAAAAAAGTCCGAAGCAGGCAGCTCAGAATCTTTCGATTCTGATGGAATCTCTGGACGCTTATGCCAGCGAATACGAAGGACCTTATATCGAATTGCGTGATGCTGCCAAAGAGCTGTTGTCTTTATATCAGAGTTCGGCTGCGAAAGATAAAATCGACGCTCAGCTGGAAGTGCTGCAGCAAAAAGCGAGTGCCCTGTCGACTGCCGACTGAAGCCCGCCTCTCATGAATTTCATTTCGTCTACCGCAGGTGGCAGGCGTGACAGTCGGTAGCCGCTGTGATGATGTCGCCTGGATTGCTGTTCTGAGTATCTATTCACCGGTCCGTGTACCAGTCAGTTGATGCTGTTTCAACTGACTGGGTTTTCTGATCTCGCGTTGAACCGGTCTTCTGCAGATGAATATGGTTGTCCTCATTTTTACAGGCAAGCGTCCCTCTTCAGAAGCGACTTCAGTGACTTCTGCTTGAGAAATATTTTCTAAAAATCCTCGATACTCTGATTTCACGTGGGTGTTTGATTATCACTACAGGTCGGAGATTTGCTTTTCTCCTGCTCCCTGTCATCAAACCTGATGGGCCCTGACTGCTTTATGAAAAGGTAGCCAGCGAGATCATGTCTTCCTGATCCCAACCTGGTTGGGGATCAAATTCAGATTACTTTAATCATTGAAAGATTAAGGAAATGCGATCAAAGTACGTATATTCGAAACGGGGATTCACATTAATTGAACTGCTGGTTGTGATTGCCATCATAGCCATTCTGATTGCGCTTTTATTGCCCGCCGTGCAACAGGCGCGAGAAGCAGCTCGGCGCAGCACGTGTAAAAACAGCCTGAAGCAGATTGGTCTGGCGTTGCACAATTATCATGACTCTCATGGCACGTTTCCTCCGGGGGCGGTCTGGTATGGAGTTGGTTCTGCTCCCGCGAATGGTCGTGATGCCAACTGGGGCACGACATGGGTCGTGCAGATCCTGCCGTTCATGGATCAGGCGACCTTGTATAATAATTACAATATGTCCCTGAACGCACGCAGCACGAACTCCAGTTCCAGTACGAGCGTCCTGCAGGCTAAGATTCCTCTATTGCGTTGTCCCTCACAGCCGGGCATTGACAGTTACCTGCTGACCCAGGACTTCACAGGATTTTCGAAGATCACGTACGCCGGTTCTGTCGGGGCTGGTTCCACATTGGATCTGGCAGATTTCAACAGCACCCGTCGTGGAATTTTCAGTGAAATTGCCCAGAATGGGGCGAAAATTCGCGATATTACCGATGGCACCTCGAACTCGATTATGCTGGCTGAGATTGTTGTGGGTACCAACACAGGCGATGACAAAGGTGCCTGGGGCTGGTGCACAGGAGCCTTGTTCAGTGGGACCAACGAGAACGGAGTTCTGACACCTAACAGCCAGACCGTTTATGACCGGACACCTTATGCGTCCAATGATACTACCGATTACAACTTCAATCGACGAAATAATCCAGATGATACCAATGACGGGTCGGGTCAGGCAGCACGCAGCTTTCATACCGGAGGCGTGCATGCTGCTTTGGCGGATGGATCGGTGCGGTTTATTTCTGAAAATGTCGATCAGACGACCTACCTCAACCTGCTGTCCATCGGCGATGGTAGCGTACTGGGTGAGTATTAAATTGATTTAACCATTTAAAATTAACACCCCCAGAAAGGCTGCTGGGGGTGTTTTTTTAACAGAACGGAAAGAGGGAACTATGAAGAATGGTCCAGAGCGCGCCGGGTATCCGGCATCTTACGCGATGATCCTCCTGATGACTCTTCTGATTTCTGGTTGTGGAAGCAGTTCTGCAGCTCCTTCCACAGCGACAGAAAAAAGTCAGATGGCTGCAAAATCCATTGAACAGTTTGTTATCGCAGCAAAAAAACGACCGAAAGCTGCTGCTCAGAACCTGACGGTGTTGATGGAGTCTCTGGACGCTTATGCCAATGACCATTCTGAACCGTTCGTTGAGCTGCGTAATACGGCGCAGGAACTTCTTTCGCTTTACCAGGGAGCTGCTGCAAAAGAGAAAATCAAAATGCAATTGGAGCTGCTTCAGCAAAAAGCGGCTGCCTTATCCGCTGGTTAGACTCCCATATCGTGTTACAGATGCTGTCGTGAAACTTTTCGATGACTACAGATTTCATCAACCACCGGAAGAGGCTCTTTACTTCACGATCTTTAATGATTTAATGCTGCCGTTTTTCCAAAAGTCCTGGCTGAATTCAAGCGCGACCTTTACTTTTACATCTTCATGGCCGGCTATAGTTACTGTGGGAGGCGTCATATAACCCGATCCTGCATTGGTGATCTGCAGGCCGGTCACCGTTCCTTCTTTGATGATGGCTTTTGCTGTGGCAGGTGTATGTTTCCAGAGGCCTCCGCGTTCAGGTTGATAGCGATAATAGTTCGAAACGTTATCCAGTCGATCGTTGGTGATACCGTATTTTCCAAGGGCTGCCATCAATACTTCTTTGTTGGCACGCGCCCGGGCGGGAGAAGGATCACCGCCGCGTGCGGGTTTCACGTTGCTAAATGCCTGGCGAAAGACTTCGGGTTTGACGCCGAGTGCCGCGGCAATCAGAGCGACCGGGCGTCCGTGATCGCGAGGATCTGTTTCGTACCCTCCTGTAAAAATGACCGTGTCAGCAGGAGTGTTTTTTGAGACTGCTTTCTGTTGCCTTTGTTCTGGCATTGGTTCTGCTCCGGGGCGAGGGGGGCGATTGGCTCCTGGTCGTCGGTGATGCTCTGCACCGGGGTGATGATCTCGCGGAGGATGTGGGGGGCGCGGCATTTCATCTCGTGTCAGCGTGCCACTCTGATCACGATCCAGTTTCTTGAGCATAGAGCCTGACTGTTCGATTTCCCCTGGGGAAATTTCGCCATCCTGATCGGTATCAAACAGAATCATATATGGATGAGGAGGGGGACCCTCTGGTCGCCGGCAGCCCTGGTCGCTCTTACCACGCGGCGGATGAGAAGAGACTCCAGTCGCAATTAATACGGCAACAGCTGCAAACGCAATCAGAAATTTCATCAGAATCGATCTCCCTGCTGGGGGCCCTGTAAGTTCGATGTATCCCTGTTCGTTGTATTTCAGAATGTTTTAAATATCGCGGAACAGGATCCGTCAGGAACCCTAACGCACGCTTTCCAGGAGAACTACCACTTAATTCTCAAATTATTGAGAATCCACTGGTTTCAACAGGTTTTCTGACCATACATCTGCTCACTCGCTTCCCTCTAGAGCGAACCACGCCTGCATTTGATACGAACAGTTACACTGAGACGAACCATCGGGAACCAGCACCAGACCGCCGGCGGGGATCGCGTTGATGTAACAGCCCAGGCGGATGCCACCAAAGTTTTCGACGCCGGCTTTACGGGTCAGATCCAAATAGCCGAGTGTCGCCGAGCGAAAGACCATCATGTGTTTACTGGCGGAAATCTGTCCGCAGCCGTAGGAGCGGTCGAATTGGAAATCGATGGGCTTACCGGTTTTTAAATTCCAGGCACCCCCCTGGGCATAGATCTTGTCACCGTTGATGACAGGGTGCGACTGATACTCGGCTTTGATGTCCCAGATCCGCTTGCCCGTCTTCGCATCAATGGCCGCCATGCGTCCGCCAACTTCAGAGGGGAGCTGGAAGAAGTTATGCCGGATTCCCTGATAAAACATCAGCAGGATCTCGTGGTCTTCGGAAAGGGCCAGCTGTGTCCCGAAAATTTCCTGATCGTCTTCCCAGAGATCCATGCCGGTCTTGGCCTGGAACGCTTTCAGTTTTCCTTTGCGCAACGCGTCTTCCGGAGACGGGGGATTGGGACGTCCGTTCCGCCGTGCTTCTTTAATGTGGTCGGCTTTGGCAATCTCACGGTCGACCAGATACACGCTGTTATTGCCAATCGTAATCGCGTTGTTGCGGATCGAATATTCAGGCTGATAGGTCCAGAGTAGAGTACCCGTCTCGGCATCCATCGCAAAAAACAGCACCGATTCATTCCGCAGCTTCAGGCCTTTATAGCGGGGGCTGGTGTAATGCGCGTCATTACTCACGGAGCCATATACCACGCCGTCATGATAACCGAGATATCCCCAGTTCTGATTCGGATCGTCGCGGCTGACGGGTGTGGATATCTTTCGCACCAGTTTTCCGGTTTTTAAATCGATCTGGTGACAAACGTCGTCTTTGCTGACAAAGACATCATCGCCGCCCAGGCAAAAATTGCTGCCGACTTCGGCTGTGCTGAGATCATGATGAATGCCATTCATATCAGTGAGATTGTTTTTGAGCTTGTATTTCCAGAGCGTATGCCCGTTGTAAGCGTCGAGCCCACATAAACCATGCAGACCGCCGACCACCATTACGCCCCGATTTACCAGCGGCGCAGGCCCCTGACCGTGACGATTGGGAATCTGGAAATCCATGTCTCGATACCAGTACATTTTGAGCGGCCCTTTGACGATTTCATCCTCCGAGTTCACGGTATTCGTTGAATTCGAATACTGGTGCGTCCAACTGCCGGCCCCTTGCAGGTCGGCTTTGGTTTCCACCTGCATTTTCCTGACCGGTCCCCGGCAAAACTGACCGCCATAAGGACGCTGGATGCGTCGGGCTTCGCTTAAAAGTTGCGGGGTCATATCCCGGTAGAGTGAAGCAGAGCAGATCACCAGGTTCGCAAAGTGTTTGGAATAGGGAAGCTGCTCTGAATCAGCGACATGCACGACAACCCGTGAACCATATAAACCTGCATTATGTAGAAATTGACGCGCAGTAGCGGCATGTTCCTCGTTTTTCATGACGACGTATATCTGGAAAGTCGAAATCCGGGCCAATGCGGCTGCGAGGTACGCATCGTCGGCATTCAGATCGATGCAGATTCCGGATTTGACATCGGTTTTGTCGCAGATTTCTTGTGCGGCAGTGGAATAAATCTGCCTGACGGAAAACGGCATCTCCCTGAAGGGACGTTTTCCAGTCTTCTTGTGATTGGGTTCAGCATTCGCAAAGCAGCTGATGACGCCCTGATCGGTGCTGACGACGAGACATTCATCAGAGGCCGCCAGGCCGCGGACAGTCCCTTTGATTTCATGCGACCACCAGGAGTTGGCTTGCGCTTTATAATCGACGCCGGTCACTTTGTTGTGAGAGCCGCAGTACGCGTCGTTGCCGGCGATGATCAGGTCGGTGATTTCGTAATCCAGCGGGATCAGGCGTTTTTCTTTGAGCTGTCTGACAGAAGTCGGTTGCCCTTTGCGGTCGCGGGCAGTTGTCTCCGACCATTCGCTGTAAATCAGAGACTGACCGCTGCCTCGTAGAATTCCTTTCGGCGTGGCGACCATCGGGCCGGTTCCCGTTTGTTGTGTCAGGTTGCCGTTTGTCTGATCGTAGAGACAACCGGCATTACAGAAAAACTGATCTGCCAGTACCACATCGGCACCGCCGCGCTGTTGATTTTTCTGCAGGTGATAATATTGAAACTTCCCGGTCGCCCGTTCGAAAGCCGCGGGAACTGCGCGTCCGGTGGGCATGAAAATCTGGTCTTCGCTGGCAGCCAGATAACCCTGAGAAGAGACGCCGCTTTTCGCACTCGCGCCGCCATGGGGTTGATTCATCAGCATTTGACCGGAATTCTGATTGTCCCAGATCACGTCGCCCGTTGCAGCATCGAGGGCATAAAGGTATACGCCATCCGAAGGCCAGACGCCGGCGGCGAAATAGACCTGATCGCCGACCACTGCCGGGCCGCCTCTTGCGGGCCAGTGTGAGATGAGCCGGTCGTTGCCCATGATGAATTTGCGTTGCGGTCCCCCCTGTTTTTTCCAGAGCAGGGAACCATCTTTGATGGCCAGCGCGTACAGACAGCCATCATCGCTGGCGACAAACACGCGGTCTTTCCAGGCCGCCGGTGCAAAACGGATCGGACCTGCGGTGAAGAAATTCCATTTCAATTCTCCCGTTTTCAGATCCAGGGCATAAAGCTGGTCATCAGCCGAACTGCCGAACAGCACCGTCTGATCCACAATGATGGGCTGAAATACTTCATCAAACTTGATGCGGGTGTGCGTCGGCCAGGCGGGAGCGGGAGCGTGTTTTGTCCGAAACGTCCATTGCAGTTCCATGCGGTTGGGCAGGGGGGCTTCGGTGTATCCGCTGCGGGCAGCGTCTCCCCGAAATTGCGGCCAGTCTGCTGACGCAGGTGTTGAGAAAGCACAACCAATGATCAGGAAAGCGAATGAAGACAGGAGTTTCATGGAGCGCCTCGGAAGGTCAGTTTTTTCGGACAGGAATACGAATCAGAATTTGTTGATCTGTTATGTTAATCCATGTATGCGGGCTTGTCACCGATAACAGTCAAAAAACAACGGTTGGAATTGCATCCCCCCTCACTGCCAATAGCCCAACGGCCCTGATGTGCAGGGAAAAACTCCCCACACAAAGTTCGGCATAATATCTGCGCATGACATACTCACTTTTTAGAAAGGACTCCAGAACGACGCACCCGGCATCACGCTGCGCGCGGGCAACAATGAGTTCATGACTCACATCACTATTCGACTGTAGAACTGAAAATTCCTCATTTGTAGCGACACATTTCCGCACTCCCGCTACATAAAATGAACTTGACCGCTGCGCGCCACCCACGATAAACGTAGACCTGTGTCGCGCGCGTGCCCAGTTTACAGAGCACTGAAACACGGGCCACTTGTTCCTGATCTTCACCGTAAAACAGCCGGTTTTTTCCAGATAAGCAGTTCGCATAACAGCACCTGTTCCGAATGTATGCCTGCGGGTCGCCGCACTTCGCAGTCTTTCATCCCGGAACCGCCACTGCTCACACCAGTATCGTCCCTGTATCAACAGACATCGCCACCCGATTCTGTTCATCCCCACTTGACAACCCCACGCCTCTACAGAAAATATTTCACCATGCAACGGTATCGCTGACAGGAGACACCCCGGATTGAATAGCAGATTGAACACTACAACGAACATAACTCAACATCCCTTATACCACGGGTGCCATCCGTCGGCTTGCCCGACAGGGCTCAGTCCACCATCTCCTGCACATAAAGCGCAAGGGTAAGCCCAAATGTAATTCGGGCCGAGCGCAGCGAGCAGGAGGTTGCAGCTACCACACACCACCTGGAACCGGGATTGCGATATCCATTCGGCACAGCTCCACAAGCCAGATCGTGGCACTCGGGAACTTCAGAATCCTTAAATCTGTCCAATCATATCAGGCGTCCGTGTGCCACATTCGGCTTGTCCGACTGTGATTGTGCTCACGGTTCCCTGACGTGATTCACCACAAATTATAAAGATCGGCTCCCACGCCCCGCAGATGAAAATCCCGCACCACTGGAAGTTCAATAAGGTGTCATTGCTATTCACCGTAGAACATTCCTGATGAGCCGTAGAGCGTTAGCCCCGGTTCTGGCCAATCCCGGTTAAAAACCGCGGCTAACGCCGTACGGCTAATGTGAAAGAAAACCGGGTGACCCCGGATGCAATCCGGGGCGAGCAGAGCAAGCAGGAGGTTGCAGCTGCTACGTTCCATTCGAAACAGGGCTGCTACTATATTCGGCACGGCCAGACGAAATCGCAGAAACCGCGGCTAACGCCGTACGGCTAATTTGAACGAAAACTGGGTAGCCCCGGATGTAATCCGGGGTTGTCGTAGACAACAGGAAACTGTCAGTGAAATCGCAGATTAAAGTTTCTCGTTACCAATCTGCCAGGCCGTAGGGGCGGAACCCAAGTGTCCGCCCACCTGGCAAGGTTCGCCCCCGTTCTACACCACATTGCAGGCCGATGAAACTCTCGAAATCGCTGTTTCTACCACGAAAAACACAAAACGACACGAAAGCAAGACAATGGGTGACCCCGGAGAAAATCCGGGGTGAGCGGAGCGAGCAGGAGGTTGCAGCTGTTACGTTCAATCCAAAACAGGGCTGGTACTATACTCGGCTGACCCCTTGAATCCATCCCTGTTTCACTAAAATCAACGCAGGCTCGGCTGATTGAATCTGCTTGCCGAAGTCAGTCAGGGCTCACTGTTTTTCTGCAACAGAGTCGCTAATGGGATTTCCTGGTAACGCAGTCCCCCCGGACCGTAATACACCAGGTGCAGCGAATCATTGCGAAAATCCATGCTGGCATAAGAGTAAGAGCCTTTGGGATCATCTTCGATTATGGTCAGGTTCTTCCAGGTTTTGCCCTCATCATAGGAAAGGCCGAGTGTCAGCGGCGTGCGTGGTCCCTGATGGTCGGCTCCGGGGACAACTGCATTGTTCCAGATCAGAATCAGCGGCGCGTCTTTGCCTGGTGCACGCTGCAGCAGCATGGGGGCTTCGGGATGTACAATGTCGGTTTTCTCAGCAGGACTCCAGGATTCTCCCCCATCACTGCTGTAAGCGCGATACATGCGAGTGGTCTGAGTGCGGATGAGCATCAGGATACGCCCATCGTTGAGTTGTTCAATTTCAGGTTCCATCGCACCCCGTAGAGGACAATCCACTTCATTGGCTGATCGATGCCAGGTCTTGCCTTCGTCATCGGTGTAAAAACTGAAAGAGACAAAGTGTTCGTCTTTCTGCCAGGCACTGGGAGAACCAAAGGCAGCCAACAGGATGCGTCCGGATTTCAATCGGATGGCTGCTGAGTTGACGGTGAAAATTAATCCCTTTTTGCCATGTGACAGTTGTTTGGGTTCGCTCCAGGTGTTTCCTTCATCAGTTGATTCTTTGAACCATAAATTGGCAAAGCGATTGCTGTCGATGCGGATGTAGGTCAGCAGGATTTTCCCACTGGTTGTTTTGACGAGACTGGCCGACATCACGTTCATCTTGCCAATATTTTCCTGAACGGTTTGCGGCTCCGACCAGGTTTTGCCACCATCGTCCGAATGAATTTCAACCAGCCGCGCGGGGTCATGGTCGTTGCCTGTGGCGCCGTACCATTGGGTGTAAACGACAAGTAGTCGCCCGTTGTCGAGCGTGAGCAAAGCACCTTCGCCATGTCGCGGCAGCTCTTTTGTGGCTTTGATCAGCAGACGCGATTCAGCATGGCAATCATTGGGGTTAGCGGTGGATATCATAGCCAGAAACAGCAGGCTGAAACCAATTTGGCAGAGGGGTGGGATACGGAATAGCGATTTCATGGAGAGGCCTTTTTATTTGAGATTAAAATCATGCTGGACCGGGTCACTGTCCGGCGGAATGGTGAGTGGTTCAATCGTTGATTTCGTATTGAATTGTTCTGGCAGGTACTGTTTTCGGCTGGTGGAACTTCCTGTGGGTTGATCACCGGGCAGTCCCGCTTCTCCCTGGTAGGCATTGATCTCTACCTGGTACGTGCCCGGTTTGACTGCGGACCGATCGGTGAACTGATAATTGCCTGCGTTAATTTGTGTCGTTCTGACTGGTGCAGAGGTGCCTTCCTGGGGGACGAGTCGAATCACTCCTTCCTCAATGGGAGTTCCCTGGTAGGTGATGGTTCCACTCATGGGGGTGAGCGTCATTTCGTCGGTTGACTGACCGCAGCCAGTCAATAACAGCAGGCAGCTACAGAGGATTAGTTGTTTGCGCATTTGCTGATACCTGTGAGATGAAGTGCCTGTGGAAGATTGAAATACAGGGAGTCGTGATTTTACGTGCTTTAGAATTCGCCGATCACTTCACGACCGGCACGGGTTGTCAGGTTCTGCAGTGTTCCCAGATCAATATTTTCAGAAATGAACCGGACTGCACCGTCGGCCATCAGAAAATGGCAGCCTCCCGTGTGGTAGCTGGCCGGGCCGGTAAAATCATCCCCGTTCCAGCTCCAGCCTGTGAGCAGGGGGAAATTGGCATTGATGCCGCTGCGAACGCCAATGCCACCACCGCCGTAGGCACCCCAGGTAAACAGTTCGTGTGTACCGGGTTTGTCACCGACTGTTTCTGCAAACGCCAGGGTTGTACTGGAGCCATCCAGGATATCGCGAAAACGGGTTTTTGAGTTGCGATAAAAGACGCCATCTTTATTGAAGCCGACGGCGTCCTGTCCATCGCGTGCCGGGTTCCCGTCTCTGCCGCTATGTGCTACCGGCTGATAGTGACTGCCCCAGGAGTCATTGGGGCCGCCGGCTCCTGTCCAGTTCTGTCCTTCATCCTGTGGATTACTGGGGCAGAGAAACACGTTGATTTTGTTTTGGGTCACCGGAGAATTCGAAGCGTGATTAAAAGCCGCCAGAAAATTGAACTGATTGTAGACGTTCGTCTGGTCCAGAAATGGGAGCAGCATGGTGGAGCACATCTGGGAACCGAAGTTTTGCGGGGCAGAACTGGAGTTATCAGTAAAACTGCGACCAAAGGGGAACAAGCCGTGCGATTCATGGTAGTTGTGCAGCGCGAGGCCAATCTGTTTGAGATTGTTTTTGCAGGTACTGCGACGCGCTGATTCACGAGCCTGCTGTACTGCAGGCAGCAGCAGGGCAATCAGAATTGCGATGATGGCGATCACGACCAGTAACTCGATTAAGGTAAAACCCCTGGTGGCAGTTTCTGTTTCTCGATGTCGTCTCATCATTTTTCGGTCTCCTGTAGAGATATAAAAATATGAATCCACAAAGGAATCGGCCTCTGTGTGAGAATTGTAAAATTATGAAATGATTATATATCATGATATATCATGAGGTGGGTTGGAAATATTGTCAACGGGAAAATGGATGATTGGCAAAAAAATCAAGGGGTTCCCTTAATGTCATCCCGGGGGTGGGGTGTGAGCTGCGGAAGTGGGTTCAGGGAAGTGAGGCGTGGAAATTCTGCTCACGAACTTTAATGAGGGCAGCCGTTTCCAGCCAGTAGTTGTTCGATTGCTGCTTGAAGCAATGCCTCGCCTGGCTCGATGAAAGACCAGGTCTGTTCATAGCCACCACGGTCTGAGTAGGATATTTCAGTCCCGATATAACCCATTGCACAATCGCCATAGCCGGCTGTCAGCAGGAACAGTTCAGGGTGTGTTTTCTGAGCTGCCAGTTGAAATTCAACAAACGGTTCACCTGGCAGGTGGAGCAGACTGACTTTTCCCAGTGTCAGGCAGCTGAGTTCGATCTGGTCCCCCTGTTTCAGGCGTTCGTTCCAGGCGACGATCATGGCTGATTTAATTTTTTGAGAGAGGAGGGATTGCTGATTCTGCAGGATCGCCTGGTGGGGGGCAGTCTGGAATTCAGCGGCGCGTCGTGGGGTAAACTGAATTTTTGTGGTCTGCCATTGCAGGGATGCAGCAGGCAGGCGTTCGATTTGTGTGAGGGAACATTCCATCGCCTGGAATAGCCGCTCTGAAAGCTCCTGGCGTGCTTCCCGTGTACCATTATTATATTTACCCATGGCAATATTTCCTCCACAGGCGGTGAAATAGAGCTGAAACACTTTATTTTTTTTCTGCAGTCGTTCTCGAGCAATGCCGACCGTGTCATAGCTGATGCGGGCATCTCCGTAAAAGCTTTGCGGGTGTGTGGCATAATAATGGATCTGCAGCAGGCATTGATTCTGGTTAAATAATGATAGAGTGCGCATCCAGGGGTCAATGAGGCCTTGTGGCGCGTTCTGCAGTTCGAGGACTTTTGTACTGCTTAAGCGTGCGCGGATGGAGCCATCTGCCTGTTTCAGTCGTCGGTTTGATGCCACTCGTTCCACAATGCACTGACTGATTCCCAGCCCCGTGACGGGCTGCATACTTTTTAACGATTTGCGAACTGCTGTGTGCAGTAGTTTCGTCACATGTTGTTCGTATTTGAGAGATGCAATACGGCGGGGATCTTCCGGCTTCAAATAGAGTTTTTGACTGGTTGAGTCGATCGCGGGTGCCGTGTGCTGATGCAGGCAATGCAGGGCTACGCAAGCACTGGTGGTGTGGGCAGCTTCGGCGAGAGTCTTCCGCAATGCGTCGTATGATTCGTTGTGAACTTCCATCCAGTCGAGTGCACACAAAACATAATGGCGATTATTTTGCTTGAAAACAACACCCTTGGCCAGCAGCGGATGTTCTACTGTCCGGGGAACGGGAACAAATCCCATCCCCACCGGCTCATTCAGGGGCGGAGTAATCTCAGTGGAAAATACTGCGACTTGCAGGTCCGGAACTTCTGCTGTCACTGTATGTAACTGCAGGAGCAGCAAAACGAGGAACAAGGCTGGCTTTATTCCGAGGCGCAAGGAGTGACAAGACACGAGTGTACCTCAAGCAGTGAGTGACTGATTAACAATTGACGACTGTTTTCTGGTTTTGCGCAATCGATTGCTGTTCAACCTGAAAGCGGAACCAGCGAATCACGCTGACGCATTGTTCGTAGCACCAGAAAGTGACAAACAGTTCGCCGTCAGCGAGACGTGTAATATGGGGCGCACCAAATTTGAGCGTAGCGAAATTGTCTGACATGTTTTCACCGGTTGAGGTGATTCCTTCCAGCATGTTGTGTCCCCAGAGTGGGTGCTGGTCGCCGTTGATCCAGTTGCCTGCGTCATCTAAACGGGACAGGCAGGCCCAGAGTCCCGGCTGATCCATTCGACGATAGATATTAAGCAGGCTGCCATCTTCGAGCTGGCAGGGAGTCAAAGTCTGGCCCTGAATCTGTGTGGAAGCAGGTTCCGACCAGGAAACTCCGCCGTCATCACTGATTGCATAGTGATTCGGGAGATCGGTTGACGATGCTTCGTCGTAGCACCACGCTACCGCCAGCAGACGTCCTTCAGGGTATTCAACAACTTTGGATTCCCAGAAGATCAGGTTATTATTTTCGCTGTGCATGATATCGAGGTATTCACCCCAGGAACTGCCCTGGTCGCAGGAGACCAGCGCCAGCATGCGATTTCCATTGGGTAAATCGCCGTTCCAGCCTCGCCATGTGGAAGTGGGCCAGATCCAGCGGCCATCATTGAGGATCGTGATCGGGCTGCACATTTCGAATTCGGGGCCCTCGAGTGGCGGACTGACGAGGGTTGGTTCTGACCAGGTTTTACCCAGATCGAGTGAGCGGATTATTAACAGTTCGGAGGGGACCATACCCAGTGTCTGTGGATTGCATAAGCCTTCGCCGGGGAAATCGGTACGATCAAAGCGAACCAGATTTGCAATCAGCTCTCCTGTTTCCGTGACTGCAAGCCGCCCGAAAGTGGATGTTTGTCGCCCGGTTACACTGGTGTCGATCGAGCCTTGATATTCCCAGGTCTGTCCCCGATCATTCGATCGCGACAGGTGCAGTTTGAGGTCGACCGCTTCAAAGGCTTCTCCCAGCATATACATTGAGAGCAGCGAGCCATCAGGCAGGGATACGACCGAGGGGAAGTAGGCGTGCACACTTTTAACATGCGGTTTCGCATTTTTGAACAGGATCCCTGTTTCCAGCTGTTTAAGTTGCATTACGACCTCGTTCCTGTTTTCGCATGAAAGCCAGGACGTCGCGACGGCCTGCCTGGATCTGTTCGCTCATAATCTGACGGGCCAGATCTGCATCCCGGTTACGGAACGCTGCCAGGATCTGTTCTTTGCCCGCACAGGTTTCTTCTGCACTTTGAGGAGTGATGATCTTATGTTTTAACTGCCGCAGGGCATAAAAGACATCGGTGATGGCCCGCTGTTCCTGAATGACTTTTTTCAGCAGTCGGTTCCGCGAGGCTTCGATCAGGATTTCATGAAATTCGGTTTCGCAGTCTACCCAGCGATTGAACTGGGCTGGCGTGGTGTGTTTCGCGTTCCGCTCATTCAGCAAAGCGGTGATTTCACGCATCTCGTCAATGAGAAACTGCAGATCGTCCAACTGTTGCGGTGTGATATACAGGGCCGCTTCGCCGGCGGCGAAACTTTCGAGCAGATCACGCAGCACGTACAGTTCATCCAGGTCTTCGCGCCCAATCTCCCGGACAAATGCACCGGACCCCTGAATGTGTTCCACAAAGCCTTCCGATGCCAGTCGGCAGATTGCTTCGCGTACGGGAATCGCACTCACCCCCAGTTCCGCAGCCAGTTTGCGGTTCACGAGTCGGGCGCCTGGCGCGAGCACGTTCTGTTCCATCTGTTGTTTGATATACTGATAAGAGTATTCGGTGAGGTTTTTTGATGTATCTTCCATTAGCGTCCACTGCTGGTGCGTTCGAGACCGGTATACTTTAATTAATTTAATATATCGTGATATATCAGCGGCGTCAAGTTTTGAAGTGAAAGCAGTTCATTCAGAATGCACATCGTTATTATATTATGAGGCATTATGAAAAAAGGGAAAGCCTCCCGCAGGATACTTCCCCTTATTGAACTCCACGGAATTGCCGTTATTTATTTTTCAGGTTCAGATCAGCCATGTAAATTGCGGTGATCGGTTTACCATCCTTGTCTTTTTCATGACTTGAATAATAGGAGATCAAGGCGTGATCGGGACTCAGGATCAGAATGCCGGGGTAAGAGTTGTCTCCGCCACTGGGGAGTGAAGCGAATTCGTGTAGTTGATCGTCCTTGAACCAGTAGAGTGAAGTCACATATTTCCCGTTCTTGCGCTGACGGCCGCCGACGAGGTAGCGATCACCCCATTTGGCAAGCAGGGGTCCGCCGATATAGCGGTCGAGTTGTTTGCGGTCCCAGTGATCGAAGGGGGGCCGCGATCGCATGACCCAGGCCGGATTGGAACCGCTGCGACCGATGGCCAGCAGGTCGCCGTTGTCTTCAAACAGAAACGCGGTTTCATCTCCCTGCTTTTCATTGAACAGGCTGGCGGTTTTCCAGACCAGTCCATCGTCGCTTTCCAGGATCGCGGTTTCGATCAGTTCGCGATCCTTATCGCCTTGTGCAAAATGTCGGATGCGGCGTCCACAGAGGTAAGCTTTGTCTTTATAGGCGGCGGCTCGCCAGATGTAATGGCCGTAGGTGCCTTCCAGCATGATCGGTTTCGACCACTCATTCCCATCGGCTGACCAGACGGCGAAGCCCAGGTGTTCGTTAATCGTCCGTGTTTTGGGAGCAGAGTCGCCGCAGTACCACGTGCCGGTGTAGACGAACAGTTTATCTTTGAAGATCAGAAAGTGCGGGTCGCGGACATCCCGTTTGGGGACCGAGAATTCATCGACCTGTTTCCAGGTCTTCGCGTCATCGCTCTGCATGATCAGGATTCGCGAAGTTGGGAACAACATATGGCCGCCCGGGCAGGTGCGGAAGGTGAGATAGTATTTGCCTTTGAATTCGATCATGTCGGTAAACGCATTGTGTTCGCCGTTGTCGAAGACTTTGTGAACATTCGAGACTTCCACTTCCGGCAGGTCGCTGTTTTCACCTGCAGGGAGAGGAGCGACTGTCAGCATACTGCAGCAGAGCAGTGTTAGCAGGGGTATCAGGCTGAATTGTGTTTTTTTCATGGTGATACGCTTTCTGGAATAATGTCTTGGTGTTTCAGTCGATTTCCCGTTCCGGCATCAACAGATATTTTAAATGAGCCCGCATGACGGAGCGTGCCCGTTCGACGTCGCGATCCTGTATCGCGCTGACCAGTTCAAAGTGCTGCCAGATGATGCGTTCGTTGACGTCATCATCCAGCATGGGAGATTTTCGCGTGGGATAGGAAGTTTCAAAGAGAGCCGCGAGTAGTTTCTGCATGTCGGCGATCAGAGGTACGCCCGACATCTCCAGAATCAGACCATGAAACTGACGCTCCACTTCGATGCGGCGCGGGCGGTCTTTCTTCTGGCGGGCGATCTGTTTGAACTGTTCGGCGAGTTCAGCCAACTGTTCAATCTGTGCTTCACTGGCATTTTTGATGGCCAACTCGACCGCGCCGACTTCGAGGGCATAGCGGAAGGATGCGAGTTCGGCCAGCTTTTCCTGCGAACGTGCCAGTGAAGGGAGGCAGTTGGCCCAGACTTCTACGGGATCTGGATGGCGGACGATCAGTCCTTTGCGCTTGCGACCTTCCAGCAGTCCCAGGGCACACAGGCGGTTGACGGCTTCGCGGGCAATGCGTCGCGATACCTGATATTCTTCCGCCAGTTCGGCTTCGGTCAGAAAAAAATCACCGTCTGTAAATTCAGCGGACTGGATCCGATGGCGGATGCGTTCAGACAATTCCAGTGCCAGCGAATGCGGCGGTTCTTTTTGAATAAGTGCCATTATAGGTCGTTATTATCGGAGAATATATTGAATAAAGAGTCCTGGGTGATATTATATGACATTTAAAGTGGGTGTCAAACAAAAACAGGTGTGAAGGCAAAATGACAATACTGGAAGAGCATGTTCTGAATTCTGAGATTCTCATCGCTGGCGGAGGGATGGCCGGCTGCTGCGCTGCGCTGGCTGCGGCGCGCTGTGGGGCAAAGGTCATTCTGTGCCAGGATCGCTCGGTGCTCGGCGGAAATGCATCAAGTGAAGTCCGCATGCATATCGTCGGTGCGAATGGCACGGGGCGTTTTGATCGGGGAACAGAACTGGAGACGGAAGCCCGTGAAGGGGGGATCATCGAGGAGTTGAGGCTGGAGAACTGCCTCCGCAATCCCCAACGTTCGGCTTCGATGTTCGATCTGATCCTGTATGAGAAATGCCAGGCGGAACCCAATCTCACACTGATGCTCAATACCTGTGTGACTGCGGTTCAATTGAATGGCAACCGGATTGAGAGTGCGACTGCAGAACGACAGAGTACAGAAGACCGTTTCACGATCAACGCGGAAATATTTATTGACTGTACCGGCGATGGACGACTGGCTGCAGAAGCCGGGGCGCTGTTTATGGAAGGACGGGAAAGTCAACAACAGTTCAATGAAAGCCTGGCTCCGGAGTCCCCGGATTCACATCGACTGGGTTCGACGATTCTGATGCAGGCACGTCGTCATGACCGGCCGATGCCTTTTGTGGCGCCCGAGTGGGCGCGGAAATTTGATCCCGCGGAGTTGAAACTGCGATTGTATGCGACGCCAGGCGAAGAGGAGCCGACGCACGAGTATGGTTACTGGTGGGCCGAGTGGGGCGGTGTGCTGGATACGATAAAAGAGAATGAACACATCCGCGATGAACTGCTGGCGATTGTGATGGGCCTCTGGGATCATGTGAAAAATGGTCCGAAGGGAACACCCGCCGGCGAAGATCCATTTCAGGCGGCACACTGGGCGCTGGACTGGTTTGGATTCGTACCAGGCAAACGTGAAAGCCGCCGCTTCATCGGACAGCATATTTTAACCGAACACGATCTGCTCTCATCCCGCGCATTTCCTGATGCGATTGCCTATGGTGGCTGGTCGCTGGATCTGCATCCGCCCGAAGGTATCGATGCACCCGGGCTGGAGCCTTGCATACAGCATCCGGTGCCTCATTTGTATGACATACCGCTTGCGGCCTGTGTTTCGGTGAATCGTAAAAATCTGATGTTAGCGGGACGCAATATTTCTGCGACGCATGTGGCATTCTCATCAACGCGTGTGATGGCAACCTGTGCGGCGATCGGGCAGGGAGTAGGAACCGCGGCTGCTTTGGCGATTCAACAGCAGCAGGAACCAGCTGAGTTGAGCACAAATTCTGAAATAATGGCGCAGATTCAACAGCAGCTGTTAAACGATGATGCGTATCTGGTCGGGATTCGAAATGAAGATTTATATGATCTCGCGCGCTCCGCAAGTGTTTCTGCCAGTAGCGAGCAGGCTGGATACGAAGCATGTCATGTAATCTCGGGACAGACGCGAAGTGTGCACGGATCGGCCGGCGCACCCGAGGGGCGTGCCTTTCCCGGCGGACATCGCTGGTTGTCCGATCCTGCTGAAGGTTTGCCGACAACCCTGCTGTTGGAATGGGAAAAGTCAGTAACAATTCACACGCTCCAGTTGATATTCGATACGGGCCTGAATCGGCATCTGACTTTGAGCCATCATGATGGTTATACTGCTAAGATGCAGTGGGGCAGGCCGCAACCGGAAACGGTGAGTGATTACCAGATTGAAGTTCACGACGGTTCTGACTGGCAACAGATTGTTAACGTTACGGGGAATTATCAGCGGCGGCGTGTGCATCGGCTGGAGTTGGAGTTCGTTGTGAAGCAGTTACGAATAGTAGTGACTGCGACGAATGGTGTCGATCAGGCCCGGATCTGTGAGGTACGGGTGTATTGAGGGAGTGCTGGAAGCTGGTTTGAGCATTGTCGGACAAGCCGACAATGGCACCCGATGAATGAATCCAATGAGAATCTCTGACAATGAAATATTCAATCTTAGTACGGTTGCTTGTACTCGGTGTAATGGTAACAGGAAGAGTGATTGCTATTGATGTGTTGAGTGCATCAGAGCTGGAAACAGAAGAACTCTTTCCGCGGATTGAAGCGGTTTCGTTGGAGAGCGCGAGCCTGAAAAAAACGAAGCGGGCGGTGGTTGTGTTGCCTGAAGAGTGGCAGTCGATCAAACCTGCGGAGCGACGGACGCTGGTCATTCTGCATGGGCGGGGGCGGCATGAGCGGTCGCTGATTGATGACAAGCTGATCCGCCAGCAGCTTTTGGGTTCCGGCTTATTTATCATTCTGCCGGACGGTGATGATGGCTGGTACATCAATTCGCTGGTACGCAAGCAGGATGTGTATGAGACGTATCTGGAAGAGGTCCTGGCGATTGTCTCTGAGCAGTATGAATTGCCGACATCTCAAAAACAGTGGGCGATCGCCGGCTGGTCGATGGGGGGCTTTGGTTGTGTCAACTTCGCCGAACGGCATCCCGGTCGGTTTGCGGCATTGAGTCCGATCATCGGACTGCTGGACTTTCCCCGCAATGGTCTGCCTGAAGGACAGTCTTATAAGGTGCCTGTCGAACGATTCGGTTCCGATGAAGCAGAGTGGGCTGCTTTTAATCCACTCAACAGAGCAGAGCAACTCAAGGGAATGTCCGTGCTGATTGTCACCGCAGACCAGGCGTTTGACCGGACGATGAACGAACATTTTCGTGATCGGCTGACTGCGCTGGAGATTCCTCATCAATATGTAGAGCTCAAAGGGGGGCACACGTTTCCTGTGGTGCGGGCTGCAATACCGCTTGTGCTGGCTCATACGCAACGCGTTCTGACGCGGAATTAATGCTACCACGAAAGACCACGAAAAATATTTTTGTGTATGATCTGTTTTCTGAGTTGGGGCGTCCTGGTTTTGTTGTGATCTGGATGCGGTCTCCGGTATGATCGAGAGCGATTCTTTTCTTATTTCTACTTCCTGAATTCCCCTGCCTGAGAGACCTGCCGTGAAAAACGTGTTTCTTTTATTCTTGTCTGTTGTTGTCTGTCCCCTGGTTTCCGCTGTCTGCGCTGAGGAAACGAAGCCAGTGCAGAACCTCCTGCAGAACCCGGAGTTCCGATTGCGGAAGACGGCTGCAACAGAGCCGGGACGCTCGATTCTCTGCTGGAATACGGACCGCTGGGGAGCTGTGATTGCCGGGAAGGGCAACGGGAAACTGGTGCTCCAGCCAACTGAGAATGTGGTGGAGCTTCTGCCGGGCAAGCGGATCTGGCAGTTTGCGATACTGCCGGAACTGGGACTTAAGGAAGGCGATGAGGTCAGCCTGTCGGTCAATGGGTACCAGGAAACAAGCGGCGCCCTCAAAGCGCGGCTCTGTCTGATGCTGATTGAAAGTGACGATGGTGAGTGGTCGCCGGCGGATTTTGGTCTGCCCGATAAGCGGACGTTTGCGAAGCATGGGCGGGGGGAGCTGATCCGTGCGCCGCAGCGGGAGGCGTCTGTGCAGGAGACCGGAAAAGAATTTCAACTGCAAGTGAATGGTCTTAAGGTCGATCCCCGTTTTAAACATCAACGGGAATCGGATGCTGCGTTCCGGAATGTAGTGGGTGTGCTGGTGGAATTTGTGAATGACTCTGACAAACGGGTCTGGATTGATTCGCCTGCGCTGGTGAAAGGGGATCAGGCGGTGACTGAGGCTGCCGCATCCCGCGTGCTGCCGGACCTGTATCGCCAGATTCCCCGCACGATGGAGAAGCTGACAACGGGCCAGCCGGTGACGATTCTGACACTGGGGTCGAGTATCGATCGGGGGAGCGCAAACCCCAGGCTCTATTTTTATGCTGAGGACCCTGACAGCCCGCATTATAAAGAGCCTCTGGTCGAGGCCCGACCGGGAAAGCCGGATGCGATGAAACAGTTGATCGCAGAGCGGATGGGGCGTCCCGATCTGCAGGATTATGTGGGCTGGTCGCAACATTATTTTATGTATACCGGACGGATGCGACGGGAACTGCTGCGGAAGTTTCATTATCCGGTTGACAAGATTCTGCTGAACGTGATGGCCGCCGATGGTTCATCGATTGGCGAATCGCATAGCGGCTTTCAAGAATATACGGCTCTGGAGCTACCACCTGGTCCGAATGAGAACGGGCACCCGACTGGCAAGTCGTGGCAGGAACTTTATCCTGCGTTATTTGAAAACGGAAAAAAGCCCGGTCCTGATCTGGTGATCTTCGGGCATGGGCACAATGAGCATATTGACCGTCCCGATGAAATCGCCGCGTATGAAGGGGCGATTCGCTGGTTCCAGCGGCGCTATCCTGGCGTGGAGTTCGTTTCGTGCATGTGGATTCGCGATAAAGGCCAGCCGAATTCAATGACCGAACCGATGCAGCAACTCTGTAGGCATTACGGAATCCCGTTTGTCGATCTGGGAGAGTTGTTGATCAATTTGAAGACGACGAGTAATCAGTATGCGATGGCGCCTGATGGCGGCCATCCTGGTGCTGCCAGTCATTATCTCTGGTTCAAACAGCTGGAGCAGGTATTCGAGATGCCCGATGATCCGCAGCCGGGAATCGCTCAACAGCAGCTACCTGCGCGGATGAATGACTTTACGGCGAACTGGGAAGGGGAGATGGTCCGTATCGCTGCCGACAGTCCGCGGGTTGTGGACGGGCGGATGATGATTCTGGAAGACGCCGCGTTCAATCTCTGGGCGGATAACAAACGAGAGAAGATGCAACTGCAGATTGATGGTCAGCCGGCGCAACATGCGGGGCATGGAAGGCACAGCTGGTCGCGACCCAATCCACGAAATTCTACGTTCGTGCATGGACGACTGTCGCGCGGCGATCGACATATTATTGAAATTCTCAATAAGAATGCGCGGTTGAACACCGTGGACTGCAAAGTGGGTCTGAACCGCCGGTTCTATGGCATCGACTCAAAGGACTGGCGGGGGGCATCTGCGGTAAAGACATTCGAATCCAAGTGGGGGGCACCGTATGGGGAAAAGGCGTTCCAACTGCAACCGGGTGAGTCGCTGGAAATTGAAGTCGAGGCGGACGAGCTGTCGATCGCCTGGCTGGATGATCCGGCAGGAGGAACTCTGGTTGCTGAAGTGGATGGTAAACAGGTCTGGGCACAGCCGACCAATGAGCCGTTTACCGATTCGCAGGGGCGGAAGCACTTTATTGAGAACCGTCGCGGCGTGCTGGGGCTGCCGTTCGGGAAGCATCGGATTCTGTTACAGGCGGAAGGGAAGCCGGTGCGGGTGATCGGGGTGTTTGGTTATGACGGGCGGTAGGGACCACTAAGGGGTTCGGCATTATTTTCTACCACGAAAGACACGAAAAATTGCTGGTGGTGAGTGTACGGGAGAGAAAGTGGGTGGTATCGGATGTAATCCGATATTGCCGGAGGCAACAGGAAATTGTCAGGGGGAAGATACGACCTGGTATTTCTCTTTCAGACTTCGGTAAAGAACGGTCTTGAGCACAAGCGAGCTGTTTCTTTCTTGAACGCAACACTGTCAGTTTCCTGCTCGCTGCGCTCGGCCCAAATTTTATTCGGGCCCACCTCGCCGATATTGCGCATGTTCAATAATTGCAGTGCTTTATGTCCTTTTTACTTCTGTCGTTTTAATGAATAAATTTCTTTTTATCAGAATCTGCGTTAGATTGGAGTCTGTTGAACTAATGAACTGATACAGGACGTTTTATAATTATCTGATTCGCGCGGAAGGGCCTTGGTTTTGTCGGACAGTGATCTCGATGAAGAATATGTTGCGTTGATTGCCGGCAGTCAGCCTGCGTTGCGGGGGCTGTTGAGGGCACTGATACGCCAGGCTTCAGATGTCGATGATGTACTGCAGGAGACGAATACCGTGCTCTGGCGGAAGCGACAGGAATTTGATCGGGACCGTCCGTTTCTTCCCTGGGCCTGTCGCATCGCTCAGTTGCAGTCGTTGGCGTATTTCAAACGGGTGCGCAATCACAGTCAGTCGGCTGTGGACGAACAGACGCTGGAGCAGATTGCTGCCGTCGCGACCAGCAGGGCGGTAGAGACGCATGCTCACAGTGCCGCGCTGACGCATTGCATGGAAAAGCTGCCTTCCGAACATCGACAGCTGGTGGAGAGCCGCTACTGCGATGCGACACCGGTGAATCAGATTGCCTCGCAGGCGGGCCGTTCAGCGGATGCGGTTTCAATGACGTTATATCGAATTCGTAAAGTGCTCATGGAATGCATTCAAAAACAGGTGGCCCGGGAGGGACAGTTATGAATTCATCATACGAGGCAATTCAAAAAGAACTTGCAGAGCTGACCTGTCGGGTTCTGGATCACAGTCTGACAAATGAAGAAGACGCGCGGCTGACGGAAATTCTGACCGAATATCCCGAGCTGATTGAAGACTATACGAATCAGATCCAGGTCGACGCGGTGCTGACGGCTGACCTGTATGCCGCGTTGCCGGAAGGAGTCGATCTGGAGACTCTGGATACGGCTGACTATCCGACGGTTGTCTCAGAAGAAGTCGAGACCGAAGCAGGACGGAGCGTCTCGTTGTGGCAACCGGTTGCTGTGATGGCAGCCGTGCTGCTGGTGGGTTTCGCTTTATGGCTGAATGCGGGCTGGTGGGATGGTGAACCGGTCAACCAGGTCGCCACAGTTCCTGAACCGGCTCCACTCGCGATGAACTATGTGGGGATGCTGCTGGATACCGAGGATGCAGTCTGGGCCGATGAGGAGTTGGGAGAAGACATCGCTTACGGAACCCGGTTTGCCGCGGGGAAGCAGTTGTGGTTGAAGTCGGGGATTGCCCGGATTCGCTTTGAAAGCGGGGCGGGGGTGGTGCTGGAAGGTCCTGCACAGATCAAGCTGAATTCATCCATGAATGCGAAACTGAACTATGGCAAGCTGGCCGCGTATGTGCCTGACGAAGCGCACGGCTTTACCGTCGATACGCCAAAGATAGAGATTGTCGATCAGGGGACGCGGTTCGGGACAGTCGTCGATCCGTTCGGGAAGGCCGAAGTGCATGTGTTTGAGGGGGAGGTTGATATCAAACCCAAGGCCCAGGCAGAGCTGCATCGTAATCTGAAAGCGAGCCAGGCGGTGCTGTTCACACGCGGGAATGCACAGGGGGCCGACATCCGCGTGACGCCGGCCAAGTTTGCGGATGTACCGACGCCGGAGCAGCTGGTCGCGGCGAAGTCAGGGCATTATCCACCTTTGGAAACAGTGCCTTTTGAACCGGAAGCACCACTTAGTGAATTTGCTCTACTTCATATTAATACGGCATTACCCAAAAACATTCTGGCAGGGGAAGCATTCGAGTACCGGGCGACTTCTTTGTCAGAACAGACGGGGGGCGTGGGCTTCAGTCATGAGGGCTGGTGGGCCGATCCGAATTTTACGCGGCTGATGGTTCCCGAACAGCGGCTGCAATGGGGCGAGCTGGACGGGGGGCCGATGGTGCTGCAGTCCCGCGGTCATCATCATGCCTATCCATCCCTGGCACATCGGATGGCCCGCGAACTGGCAGAACCGCTCACCGAAGATTTTTATTTCAGCCTGCTGGTGAAGTACGATGGGCTGGACAAGAACGATTTTTTTGGCCTCTGGTTTGACGATGTGGCGGGGGGCAAGGGGAGCAGTCATTCACGGGTCCCCAATTTCGGCTTGAAAGAGAAACAGTTGTTTGCCCGGTTCGAGGTGAACCAGGAAGGGTTCTCCTCAGAACTGATCGACGGGGAATGTTTTCTGCTGGTGGGGCGGGTGATGAAAGAGGAGTCGTCTGATTTCAATCGCCTGGAATTCTGGGTGAATCCGGACGGTGATCGGAGTGCGACTCCCGATGCAGTAGTGCAATTGGGTAAAGGGGCGAAGCAGCTGAAAGCAATCAACGTCGTGGGAATGCGGATTGGACAGTACACGGAAGTTTCTGATTCCCTGTTCGTGGATCGACTGGTGATCGGGAAGACGTTTGAATCGGTGACACAACCTGTAGAGAATTGAACGCGGATTTTGACTCAAGAGGATTGAAGACAGGATGATTAATCGGGCTGAGACATTGAATCGAGCAGGCAGGCACCTGGTAATGGCGCTGTTGGTTGGCGGGCTGCTGTTCTGTTCCACGCGGACGTTTGCCGGGGAAGCTTCGCGGCTGGCGCACGGGCTGGTCAACCCGCAGATGGATTCTGTCAAACGGGATCAGAAGGGGTTTGGCTGGAACGGGGGCTGGGTGCTTTCGAATCGTCAACCGGCACTGTTTGTGGATGCGAAGCCGCAGCAGACCTCTGGTTCCGCGATTCAGCATGAGGCATTGATTCAGGGATCAGTGGAGCGGAACAACCCGTTACGGCGGGAGCTCTCGGAGACATATCAGGACCAGGAACTTTTTTTGCGGTTTCGTTTCCGGTATGCGGCGGATCAGAAGCCTCGCGATGAAGGAGAGTTCTTTGTCTTCTGGCTGGATCGCTACGAAGGTTCGGACAAAGCCGTGCATGCGAACCATGTCCCGAATATCGGCGTACATATTGCGTCCAGCGGTCCCCAGAAGGGGAAGGTCGTGTTCATGGTAAGAATTGGTGCACAGAAGACGGCCTGGAGTTCGGTGGAGCTGGAACGGGACCGGGATTACGTGGTTGTGGGGCGGCTGTCGAAGCCGGAGAAATCGTTGCGGGCCGGGTTCACGCGATTTGATTTGTGGGTCGACCCGAAGCCAGGCGAACTGGAACAGCCGGTGGCGACGACCGTGAATCCACAGAGTGTGAATGCCGTACGGTGGGTCGGTTTCGCGACCGGGTACAAGACGGAACTGGAAGACCGGATCTACGTGAGCGATCTGGTACTGAGTCGGACATGGAGTGATGTGCTGGATGTTTCACCTGGGCAGATTCCCGCCGGTGGTGCACCCCCAGAAACCGCGTGGCACAGACCGGTGCATTTCAAGAATGAGATTGTTCCGCTGCTCAAGCAGAAATGTTTCAACTGTCATGCCGGAGCGAATCCGGATTCGGGGTATCGACTGGATGTGTATGATGAACTACTGGGCTTCAGTACCGGGGAAAAACTGATTGTGCCGGGCCAGAGCGATCAGAGTAAGCTGATCGAACTGGTTTCCTCGCAGGTCGCGGAAGAACGGATGCCGCCCGCTGATTCAGCGACAGCCCTCTCAAAGAAAGAGATTGCGTTATTGCGTGCATGGATTGACCAGGGGGCGAAGTGGGATTTTGCCGTGCTGCCGACGCCGCGAACGGAATCACAGCACTGGGCGTTTCAAACCATCAAACGACCGGCGGTTCCCAGGGGGAGCGGACCGAAGCCGATTCGGACTCCTGTGGATGCCTTCATCACCCGAATGTGGGAGCAACAGAAGATTGAGCCAGCAGAAGAAGCAGACAAGGCAACACTGATTCGGCGACTGTCACTCGATCTGACAGGTCTGCCGCCCACACTGGCTGAGGTGGATGCGTTTAAAAACAATACCGATCCACGGGCCTATGAAAAACTGGTGGAACGTTTGCTGGCATCGAAACATTATGGCGAACGCTGGGCGCGGTACTGGCTGGATCTGACGCGCTGGGCGGAGAGTCATGGTTATCAGCACGATCTACCGCGACCTTATGCGTGGCGATATCGCGATTACGTGATCGAGAGTTTCAACGCCGACAAACCTTATGATCAGTTTATTAAAGAGCAACTGGCAGGGGATGAACTGACGCCTTATGAAGACGAGCATGTGGTTGCGACCGGATTTCTGGCGTCTGCCCGGATCAGCGGGAACAATATGGACAAGGCGGCGCAGCGGAACGACGTGCTGGTCGATATTGTGAATGTAACAAGCAGTGCGCTGCTGGGGCTCACACTGGAATGTGCCCAGTGTCACAATCATAAATTTGATCCATTGACGCAGCGAGACTACTATCGACTGCAGGGTTTCTTTGTGAATGGCCAGCTGGGGAACCTGTCTTTACAGGGAGACGATCTGCCGAACCCGACCGATCTGAAATCGTGGATGACGAAAGGGACGTTTGATTTTTATCAGCGGGAAGCGAAGAAGCTGATCAACCGAAAACGGTTCGCGCATACAAAGCAGGCACACACGTGGGGATACTATTCGCCACTGACGGGGCATGACAAAATAGAGCGGCTGCCGGTGGTGAACCGCGATCCGATTCCCTATTCCGCGGCGCAGCTGAAACAGACAAAGTCGCAGATTCTGATTCGTGGCGATGTGCATAAACCGGGACTGGAAGTCGGCAAAGGCTGGCCTGCTGTCCTGGGCGCGACGACCGTTGATTCAGAGAAACTCTCGCGGACGGCGCTGGCTGAATGGATGAGTGACCGCAAGAATCCGCTGGTCTCACGCGTGTGGGTGAATCGGTTGTGGCAGTATCACTTCGGCCGCGGTCTGGTATCGACACCCAGCGACTTTGGCGTACAGGGAGAACCCCCTTCACATCCCGAACTGCTGGACTGGCTGGCGAGGGAACTGATGGAACAGGGCTGGAGTACCAAACACATCCATCGGCTGATTGTGCTGTCGTCGACGTATCGGCAGGCGCGCTCTTTTGATGAAGCGAACTTTGAGAAAGACCCGGAGAACCGGTATCTATGGAGCTGGCCGCGCAGGCGGCTGGAAGCAGAAGCGATTCGTGATTCGATTCTGTGTGCGACCGGGGAATTGAAACGGGAACTGGGGGGGCCGAGTGTACCTCAGGAGCGGGAAGAAGAAAATCTCAGGCGCACGATCTATCTGTTTCAGCGTCGAAGCGAAATGCCATCGGTGATGGCGATGTTTGATGCGCCGGACAGTATCACCAGCTGTTCGCGTCGGCAGGTTTCCACGGTGGCGCTGCAGCCATTATTCATGTTGAACAGCCAGTTCATGGATCGACGGGCGCAAATGCTGGCGAAGAAGATTGTTGAAGAAACGAGTGATGATGCCAGTCTTCAGGCGGAAGCGGCGTTTCTGAAAGTGTTGGGGCGCAAACCAAATCAAGAGGAGCAGGGGCGGTCCGTCTCGCTGCTGCAGAGTGGTTCAGGAGAAGAGACAGAGCGGCGGTTGTCGATGTTGTGTCATGCGTTACTGAACCTGAATGAGTTTGTTTATATCCCTTAAATTAGAGGGCCTGAATGTTATTTGACTCAAATTATAAAAACGGATTTGCATTCCCGCAGCGCAGTCGGCGATCGATGCTGAAAGAGAGTGTGTTGGGTTTCGGTGCGGTCGGGCTGATGTCATTGCTGGCGGAAGAGGGGCTGCTGTGTGCCGACGATGGCTCACCGGTACACGCTGGCCAAAGTCACTTTCCGGCGACAGCGAAGAATGTGATTTTCCTGTTCATGTCGGGGGGGCCGAGCCAGGTGGATACATTCGATCCCAAGCCTCTGCTGACGAAGCTGGAAGGACAGGCAGTGCCCGATGCGATTGCAGCCAGGGTTCCGAATATTCCGCGGGCCGGCCTGGGTTCCAAACTGATGGCGTCTCCGTTTACCTTTCAAAAATACGGCGAGAGCGGGATTGAGGTATCGAATCTGTTTCCTTCGACAGCGGAGATGGTGGATGAACTGTGCCTATTGCGCGCGGTGAATCATCGTGTGCCCGTACATGGACCGGGTGAGTGTATTGCGCTGACCGGTTCGGCAGTCGGAGACCGACCCAGCCTGGGGGCGTGGATGACGTATGGACTGGGAAGTGAAAGCCGTGACCTGCCCGCTTTTATTTCCATGCTGTCTAACAGCACAGGTCCGGCTCCACAGACTCCCGGCTGGGGCGCTGGCTTTCTGCCCTCCCGATACCAGGGGACGCTGGTGGATGGAAAACGGGGCATTCCCTATACGCGCATGCCGGCCGGTTATTCGAATGAGAACCGCCGCGAACAACTGGATTTCATCAAGTGGATGAATGAGAAGCATCTGAATCAATTCGGAGAAGATTCGGAACTGGAAGCGCGGATTGCTTCGTACGAGCTTGGTTTTCGTCTGCAGACTTCAGCACCGGAAGTCTTCGACCTGGAAAGTGAAACGGCGGAGACCGCGAAATTATATGGGCTGGATGCCAAGCCGACTGCGGAGTTCGGTCGGCATTGTCTGATAGCACGACGGCTGGTTGAGCGGGGTGTGCGTGTCGTTCAGCTGAGGAATGGAGGCTGGGACGCGCATGGTTCGCTGAAGGGGAATCATATCAAACAGGCCCGGGCCACGGATGTACCGATCGCGGGACTGCTCAAAGACCTGAAGCAGCGCGGACTGCTGGATGACACGCTGGTGATCTGGGGAGGCGAATTTGGTCGCACGCCCACCACGGAAGGTTCTGCCAAAGGAGATCGGCGCGGTCGCGATCATCTGCCCACGACGTACTGTATGTGGATGGCAGGGGGCGGCGTGAAGGGGGGCCAGATTATTGGTCAGACCGATGAGCTGGGTTATACGCCGGTGGAACGTCCTGTTTCTCCCGCAGATTTACATGCGACGCTGTTACACGCGTTGGGGCTCGATCAGCACAAGCTGTTCTACCGGCATAACAACCGAAAAGAGATCGCGACGGTCCTGGGCGGGGAAGTGATCAGCGAGGTGTTCGGGTAAATTGTGAACCGCTCGTAATATTTTACTACCACCAAAAGCACGAAAGACACGAAAAGGTTTGCTTGTGAGGATGCGGTAGAGAAGTTGGGTGGTATCGGATGTAATCCGATATTGCCGGAGGCAACAGGAGGTTGCAGGACAGACGTTGAAGTGTGTCGGTGTGCCTCAAACTCTTTTTTTTCGAACAGGTGGGTTTCTCTGTTGTGAATTGATCTAGTGAACTGCAACTTCCTGCTCGCTGCGCTCGGCACGGATTGCATCCGTGCCCACCCGACGTTTGACTAGGTGTCGATCTCTTGTTGCTCGTTTTGCTTCAGGTATTCAGCGAGTGCTGAATCGGGGCTGGCCAGTTCGGAAACCAGAGTTTGGAAACGATTCATATCCGCAAGGTACATGGGAAGCCAAATATTGTTTGTACGGCTTTGAAGTATCGCCGTTTTAAGCCCAGGCATATAGTTGAACGGTCGCACATTCTCTGTTTCACTCCATTTTTGCTCCCGATAGAAACCCCAAAAGTCACGGGATCCAAGTCGATCCTTATACACGCTTACCTTGTAGTATGCGACTACAAGGGCTAATAGAGCCGCTGCAGAGACTGCCATTCCAATAATAATCACCAGAATTGCGATCAGAGTACCAGAAAAATGCATGTTTTCAACACCGCAATCCACTGCATCTGCAATCACAATCAATAGAAATCCCGGAATAGTCCAAGCCATCACCACAAGGTACAAACGCTTGAATGACGGTTTGAATTTGGCGATGGGTTTCTCTTTCATCGGTTCTTTCCCCAGGAGATGTCTCGACTTTCCGAGACTTGATAGCCAGCAGATACTTTATCGATGCCCAATCGCTCAAGCAAGAAAAAACGCAGACTGGGGAAGTTGTGAGTGAGCTATCTGGGTAGGGTTCGAAAGCCTCGAAAATTTGCTACCACGAAAGGTACGAAAAGACACGAAAAATTTTACTGGGAAGTGTGCGGTAGAGAAGGTGGGTGGTATCGGATGTAATCCGATATTGCCGGAGGCAACAGGAGGTAGCAGGGTGATTGTTATATGCTGAGGGGACGTACCTCATTTGGGGATAACCGAGTTGGTGGGTCTGTTATGAATTGTTCTGGTGAGCTGGGACCTCTTGCTCGCTGCGCTCGGCCCGAATTGCATTCGGGCTTACCCCTGCTGGTGGGATCTCAATTTCACTGTCGGGCAAGCCGACAGATGGCACCCTGTGTTTTTTGCTACCACGAAAGGCACGAAAAATATTACTGACGCAGGTTGGTTGCTCCTGTTATAACAGACCGCTTGACCATTTTGCCTCAGGGGTGAGTGTGGCATATTTTCGATTATCTCGAATCTTCCATCCATTTTCAGAATTGACCAGTTCGTAGCGATAGCAAAAACCTAGCCCGGAGGCAGGTTTTGTTTCAATAATGACCTTGTCGTTCTTTTCTAAAATCGACTCGATTGGATTCTCTTCAAGGTCATACTCGGGAGGGATATTGAACGAGAGACCTTCATCCTGCAGGCGTTTCGCAGCTCTACCGACTTCGCAAAATTCCTCGAAGATCAATGCCAAATCTTCTTTTGCCTTTTTAAAGTACCGCTGTATTTCTTCCTCAGAGAGTTCGTCGTTATCGGCTCGCTCTTCCGTTTCGATTACAGCTGACTCCCACACATACATTTCTCCAAAGAAATCGATCAGGCAGTTCTTTGCTTCCTCAATATTATGAGAGTTCATGAATCGTTCCAGAGATGTGCGTTGTAAGAATGATGGTGTGTTTAGCTTAATTATTAACACCTTCTGTCCACAACTTCAAATATACTGGATTTTATGGGACTCAGTTGTATATTGTTCTGGTGAGCTGAGACCTCTTGCTCGCTGCGCTCGGCACGGATTGCATCCGTGCCCACCCACCCTGTGATGAAGGTTTTCATTACAGATCGAATTTGATGCCCTGGGCTAAGGGGAGTTCGGTGGAGTAGTTGATGGTGTTGGTCGCGCGGCGCATGTAGGCTTTCCAGGCGTCGGAGCCGGATTCGCGGCCGCCGCCGGTTTCTTTTTCGCCACCAAAGGCACCGCCGATTTCTGCGCCGCTGGGACCGACGTTGACATTGGCGATGCCGCAATCCGAACCGGTGGGGGAGAGGAACAGTTCGGCCTGACGGATGTCATTGGTCATCATCGCGGAAGAAAGTCCCTGTGGGACCGCATTATGCATCTGAATTGCATCCTCCAGATTCTGATAGCGCATCACGTACAGAATGGGGGCGAAGGTTTCCTGCATGACAATTTCTGTTTGTCCCGGCATTTCGACGATGGCAGGATGAACATAGCTGCCGCCTGCGGGGATGTCGGACAGGATCGGGTTTCCGAAGTGGACGATGCCCCCCTGTTCCTCGGCGGTTCGGAGCGCCTGCTGCATGGTTTCGAGCGCGCGTTGATCGACGAGGGGACCGACCAGTGTGCCCTCATCCAGAGGATTGCCGATGGGTAATTTCTGGTAGGCGTTTTTCAGCGCGGTGAGGAGTTTGTCGGCGATGCTTTCATGGACGATTAAACGACGAAGTGATGTGCAGCGCTGTCCGCAGGTACCGACGGCTGAGAACAGGGCGGAGCGAACCGTCATTTCCAGATCGGCGGATTCGGTGACGATCATGGCGTTGTTGCCGCCCAGTTCCAACAGGCTGCGTCCCAGTCGACGGGCGACTGTTTCTGCCACGGCGCGACCCATGGGGATTGAACCGGTCGCGGAGATCAGGGGGAGATCAGGGTGGGCGGCGAGGGCCTGGCCGACCTCTGCGCTGCCTATCAGCAGACTGGAGATGCCATCAGGGGTTTCGGGAAACAGGTGGGCAACCTGATTGACGATCTGCTGACAGGCGATGGCGCAGAGGGGTGTTTTTTCCGAGGGTTTCCAGACGACGGTATCGCCGCAGACGAAAGCCAGCATGGCATTCCAGGACCAGACTGCGACGGGAAAATTGAATGCACTGATCACGCCGACGGGGCCGAGAGGATGCCACTGTTCCATCAGACGATGTCCCGGTCGTTCGCTGGCGATGGTTTTGCCGTAAAGCTGACGTGAGAGTCCGACAGCGAAGTCGCAGATGTCGATCATTTCCTGCACCTCGCCCAGTGCTTCCTGGGTGATCTTGCCCGCTTCCCAGCTGACGATAGCGGCGAGGTCGGCTTTGTGTTTACGGAGTGCTTCCCCCAGCAGCCGAACAAATTCACCCCGTCTGGGCGCGGGGACCTCGCGCCATTGGTGAAAGGCGTTTTTGCTGGTTTCAATGACCAGATCGACATCGCTGCGGGTGGCCTGTTGCAGGCTGACAAGTGTCGAACCGTCGATGGGAGAGACAACTGTCAACGGCTCTCCACTGCCGGCCTGCCATGTATTGCCGACGGCGACTGCTGCCGGATGATCAGCAACGCCGATGCGTTTCAGTACTTCGTGAATGGGATGCGTCATGATGTCCTTACCCGCCTGAATTTAATGTTTCGAGTCCAAAGGTTTCTGATTCATAAAACTGACCGAACCGGTTCGTAATAAACTTCTCGAAGGGGATATCTTCCTGTTTGATCAAGCCGGTCCCTGTTAACTGCTGTTGCTGGACGAGGTCGACGACGGCGCAGATACCTGCTCCTGTGGTGAGTTGAATGGCACTCCAGATTTCGCCGTTAATTTCTTTCGCGTAGAGCTTTCGCAGGTCGCTTTTTTCGACGAACTGTCCGTTGCGGGTCCCCCGTACGGTGCAGAAGACGATCACGACATCCTGGAACGTGACCGGAATGGCATGTTCCATCACGTCCTTGAGCAGGGCGCGACGTTCTGAGAGCCTCAGGTCCTGCAGCAGGAATTTCATCAGCATATGATGGCCGGGATAGCGGATGGTTTTGTAATTGAGTTCGCGAACCTGTCCGTGCATTGTTTCACAAAGTGTGCCCAGTCCGCCGGACGTGTTGAAGGCTTCGTAGACATTTCCGTCGAGCGTGAACTGTTCGAGTCCCTCCAGGGGGAGGTGGTTTTTAATGTGATGTGCATGGATGACTTCACAAGGGTTACAGTATTCGTTGATCAGGCCATCAGTTGACCAGGTCAGGTTATAAGCCAGTGAGTTCGTGGGATGCTGGGGCAATGCACCGACGCGCATTCGCACGGTGTCGATTTCTTCGAACCACTCCATAACGTGTTTTGTGACGATGGTGACAAAACCCGGAGCCAGTCCGGATTGAGGTAGAAAGACCTGACCGGCGGCAGCGCCTTCTGCTATTTCCTTGACAGCGGCGGTGGTCTGGCGGTCTTCGGTCAGATCAAAATAGTTGATGCCCGCTTCGAGCGCGGCGCGGGCGACTCCGGGGTTCTCACGAAAACTCAAGGCGGAGATGACGGCGGTACAACCCTGCATCAACTGCAGAAGTTCGGCATGGGAATCGGCGTTGAGCGTACGCGTTTCCACATCGGGAAGGCGTTTCTGAATGCGCTCTAATGCTGCGGGAAACTGGTCCGCGATGCGCAGCTGGTAATCGCCACTGGCATGCAGCAGTGATGCGATCATGCGACCGATTTTTCCTGCGCCGATTAAAAGAATAGTCTGTGACATGCCGGGTCCTCCTGTCAGTGATTCAAGATGTGATATGATCGTTGAGAGACCTACTGTGATTATATACGCTGAAAATAACTTTTCTGATTGACTTTCTGTTTTACCTGCATTTTGCGTACTAAGAAGAGAATGGCGACTTGACTCTTCAGTCTGGCATGAGAGAATGGAAATGTAAAGGGGATAAGTTATGTCCAATGAATCACTTACGGCGTATGACTGGAAACGATATCCGGAAACGGCAGCGTTTATCTACGAGCGGATTTCCGGTTTCTGCAAACATTCTGCGTTGATTCAGGACTTCGCGGACCAGTTGCAGTTTAAAACGGGAACCCGGTTATCTGACTGGGTGGATCATCTGGAACTGAACTGGTCGGAAACGCTAGAACATCAACTGGTAAAACTGGGGTATGTCCCCGTTGATGGAGCGGACTCTCACCTGCATCAGCATCCTGATGGGATGTTTCCCGCAATTCAGGCCAGTGATTCCAAAATTGAGCGTCTGTTTGTCCGCGTAGAATCTGTGGCGGACTTTTTAACCGTACATCAATGTAATCTGGAACGGCCCATCACTGGTGAAACTGGTTCTGCAGTCCGTCAGCGGATTGTGATCTCTGACAATGGTCTGGAACTGCATGTCATTGAACGTCATGGTGCGCCAATCTGTACCGTAGAGGTGATGGATGCGGATGTGTCACTATTGCTGAAACACGCTGAAGCGTTTCAACTACGAACGCGTGATTATGACGATGAGATCGCCGGCTTCACCGCAGCGGAATCCCTGATACGAGCAGCCATTGATGACCTGGGGGTCGATCGGACCTGTGATCTGTTTTTTGCTGCCGAGCGGGCGTACTGGCAGCAGCGCAATGGAGTCGCCCGGATTCAGAAAGCACGCCAGGATGCCATGGGTATGGGGTGGGCGAATCACGATCACCATACTTATCGTTCCAGTCGCAAGCATTTCTGGCGATTGATTTCCGTGCTGGAACTGCTGGGCTTTCAGTTGCGGGAGCGTTTCTATGCTGGGAAAGAAGCAGGTTGGGGAGCGCAGGTGCTGGAACAGCCGTCAGCAGGAGTTGTGATCTTTGCCGATGTGGATCTGTCGCCCGAAGAAGTCTCGCAGGATTTCGCGCATGAGCCACTGCCCGAACTGAAGCAACTGGGAACTGTCGGGCTCTGGTGCCGTCTGCATGGAGAAGCGTTTCTGCAGGCGGGTATGCATCACCTGGAATGCCAGTTCGACTTTGACGCTGCACGCGAACAACTGGCAGACGAAAATGCAGTGAAAACGATGAAACCCTTTACGGATCTGCCCCATCTCAAGCAGGCGTTTACGGCGGGTGAAATCTGGCCTGTTAAGGAATCGCGGATTCAGTCATTGCTGGATGAAGGTCTGATCAACGAAGAGGCGGCAGACCGCTTTCGGCTGCAGGGAGCCATCGGTTCGCATCTGGAAATACTGCAGCGCGAAGAGGGATTCAAAGGCTTCAATCAGACTGGTATCAATGAGATCATTCTGGAAACCAATCCGCTGACACAACAGAAAAAATAGACCCAACGAGTATTCTGGTTCTATCGGCTCTGATCCAGAATGCGTTCCATGTGTGGCAGGGGGCCTTGCGGATTCGTAGACTCAGCCCATCCCAGTCCCCCCTGATGCTGTTTGAGATCCCAGTCATTTTCTGCACAATAATCTTTGAGTTCCTGTTCTGTGGGAAAACTCGCGATCAGAACGGGGGCTCGTCGATCGACGAGCAGCACAGTTGGCAACGCAGCAAACTGCATGCGGTACAGCGTCGCCGGCTCAAATTTGTCTGTGATGAAGGTCGCCTGGGGAACGCGGGGGAACTTCAATTCTTTCAGCTGGCTTTCTTCCACCAGCGATTCATTCGGGAAATCCCAGGGAAAGACGTTGTTCTGAAGTTGATAAAAACAGAACAGGGGACCGAATAGAGACAGGCTTAAAAGCAATCCCAGTCGCAGGGATTGTGTTCGCGGGAGTGTTTCTCCTGCCGTTGGCGAAATGCGATAAAGGGCAAAGCCCAACAGACAGAGTGCCGCGGGTGCGATGTGCAGCAGCAGGCGATTCATGGAGGTGGAAACGTGCCAGTAGGGATTGTAGGGGGTCAGCAAGTAAACCGCATAATATCCGCCTAACTGGAAACCCAGCGCGATCAACAGTCGTGGCAGTCGATGCTGACGTCGGGACAAATTGATCAGAAACAATAGAACGATAGACCAGAGCAGGATCGCTTCGGTTTTCCAGTCGAACAAAACGTTCCAGAACTGACTCCAGATGATCTGATGCCATTCAGGCGATTCGACCTGATCGAGGCGGACCAGCAGCCCATAAGGATTCAGGAAGACATCGGGTTGGATGACCTGACTGATTTCAAAGGCCCGCTCTGGTTCAATCAAATCGTTGGGGGGAGCGAGACTGACTTTGAACCAGATCAGGAACACGAGAGGAATTAAAGCGCCTTTGATCAGATCGGGCAGCATGGATGTTTTCTTTTTCTCGGCTGCTTCCTGCTCTGGTGTTTCCAGAAACGAATGGCTGAGTCTGAGCAGGATCAGGGAACTGAAGCAGGCGAGTATCCAGAGTTGCCCTTCATTTTTAACGAGTGCCGACCAGACGACCATGAAACCAAACAGCGACCAGGCCAGTCGCTGCTGCGAAAGCATGGCGTAATAATACCAGGCAAGCGATGTGAGTATCGCATAGGCGAGCATGAAGTCGAGCGATTTGACGGCGTGCAGATAGATCAGAAATGGTGTGCTCAGAATCACTGCCAGCGTGAAGGCGGCCCAGTAAGACGACTTTCTCCCGAGCGCCTCCCACCAGCCGACGAGAATGAACGCGAACCCGCTGAAGCAGGGGATCGTCAACGAAGCGACTGCCAGTGACGAACGGCTGCCATCCAGGCTCCAGAGCGGAACCAGTGCCCAGGAGAAGAGAGGCGGATAATCGGGGTGGAGCAAAGCGAGATCACTGCTGAATCCCTGCTCCCACATCGCACCGCCATCTACGAGAAAGCGGGCCCGCATAATCCAGGTAAACATCGGGTCCCAGCTCCCCCAGGGGACGCGTTGATGAACGAGCACCGCCACGCCACATTCGGCAATGATGGTCAGCAGGAGAATCCAGAGTACCGGAGTGGGAAGTGTCACTGATGAATTATCCAGCGGCTGTAAACGGAAGAGAGAGACGATCATGGCCACAAACAGCAGGAGCAGGGGAATCAGCGCTGGCAGCCCGCTGAAAGTCTGAAATAACCCACTGATTCCGAGCAGCGAAACCCAGGCAATCGGCAGACTGCCCCAGGTGATGAGGCGCGCTGACGCTGGAACGCGACGGAAGACGATCAGCCCCGTAATACTGTAGAACAGGAGAGTGACAATCAGTGAAATCATTCCATTCAGTGTAACGCGGGCTGTGATGATTGCAAAACGAAACGGACTCTTTGTTTTTTGCTACCACGAAAGGCACGAAACGACACGAAAAATTGCTGGTGGGTGTGTGGTAGAGAAGTTGGGTGGTATCGGATGTAATCCGATATTGCTGGAAGCAACAGGAAATTGACAGAGTAAGGGTTCGATCTGGTATTTCTCTTTACGAACGCAGTTAAGATGGAATTGTGAGCAAACAAACTGGTTCTTGCTTGAACGCAACACTGTCAGTTTCCTGCTCGCTGCGCTCGGCCCGAATTATATTCGGGCTCACCCTTTCTTTTTCTTTGTTTGATCAGATTCAGACCTCGGGCAAGATCCAGGGTTTGCGCCATTCTTCCCGGCCGCGGAGCTGGTTGGCGGCGTCGTCGTTTTCGAAGGTTTCGGTTTTCGGGTTAAGAACCAGTGTGCGACCGACGCGGGCAGCGATGTTGCCGGCGTGACAGAGAACCGAGGCCGGGTGGCCGACCGTTTCCAGATCGCAGGCCGGTTTGCTGCGGGTCTTGATACAGTCGAGGAAGTTCGCCACATGCGGTGTCGCGTCACTGTCCCCTTTGACTTCCTTGATGAGCTTACCGCGCTCGCCGTAAACGCGCCAGCGGCTGTTGCCGATGGTCATGTGGGCTTTGTCGCCGTAGATGACGGCACCTTCTGATTCGCCATGATAATGGTAAGGGGCCCAGATCCGCATTTCGTAGGTGAGGATCTTGGGCGTGTCGCTCTGGTATTCGTAGGTGACCTGCAGCGTGTCAGGCCATTCCTGCATGTCGTCGAAGTACCATTTGCCGCCGGTCGCAGAGATTTTGGATGGGAGTGAAATCGCCGCGTCTCCCTGTGCATCGCAGGCGGCGTTGAGTGCAGCGAAGGCCATGTCGAGACGGTGTACGCCGTCGTTGCCCAGATCACCGGTGCCGTAATCGTGGAACCAGCGCCAGCGACCGTGGAAACGGTTTTTGTTGAAGGGGCGTTTTTTCGCGGGGCCGAGCCACATGTCGTAATCGACGGTTTCCGGGGGCGTGCCATCAGGGGGATTGCCGATGTTTCCCTGCTTCGTACTTTCCCAGGCTTTGGCGACCAGGCAGCGCCCCAGGGCGCCGCTGCGAATGTAAGCGAGGGCGGACTGCAGTCGTTCGGTGGAGCGGTGCTGTGAGCCCAGCTGCACGACGCGATTGTGTTTTTTCATGGCGGCGACCATCCGCTGGCCTTCGACGATGTTGTGCCCGTCCGGTTTTTCGACGTAGACATCTTTGCCGGCCTGACAGGCGAGGATCGTGGGGATGGCGTGCCAGTGATCGGGAGTGCCAACCACGATGGCGTCGAGACTGTTGTCGTCGAGCAGATGGCGGAAATCCTGCGTGACGGAAGGTTGTTTTCCCTGCAGTTTCGTGACGGTTTCCACGGTGTTACCCAGGCGGGCAGAGTCGATCTCGGCAATGGTGACGATTTCGGCCTGGGGATTTTCCGCGAAGTGACGGTTAAGGGCCGAGGCACGACCGCCGGCACCGATCATGCCGACACGAATGCGTTCACTGGCTGCGGCTTTGGCGACCTGTTCCAGAGAGAGTGATGCCAGCCCGGCGGCTGAATCCTGTAGAAACGTCCTGCGATCCATGGTGTGTCTTCCTCCATCGGGGGGAGTCGTGGTGGTGGGATACATCAATGAACGTTTATTATAGGGGACGGGGTGCGCGGGGCAAAAGAAAACTGTGGGGACTGCGAAAATTTGACCACGGAATTTACGAAGTTTTTCTACCACGAAAAACACGAAAGGACACGAAAATTTACTGACTCAGGCTGGTTGCACTACGGGATCGAAAGTGGGGGGTGCCGGATGTAATCCGGTATTGCCGCAGGCAACAGGAAATTGACAGAGTAAAGTTATAAACTGGAAATACTCTTTCCGACCTCAGTCCAGAATGGATTTGAGAGCAAACGAGCTGTTTCTTGCCTGAACGCAACACTGTTAATTTCCTGCTTGCTGCGCTCGGCCCGAATTTGATTCAGGCCCACCCGCTGATGTGGGAATGATTTCATCTGAATCTGGTTCAGAAATGGCTCATCTTGCCTGATTGAGATCAGGATTAGTTTTAATAAAAATTCAATTTTATTGATATTGTTGTTTACAATGTTAAAGTGTGGTTGAATAATGTTAAACATGAGCGATATCAAACTATCTGAATCTGTAAAGGAAATGGCCGTCACGTCGCGGCTGGTTTCTGGTCAAACTCAACGACCGGAGCATCCCCTGCTGACTCTGGATCAGGAGAATCTGGAGTTCATATTGCAGCTGGTGCTGGCCTCCGGTTCGTTGAAACAAGTGGCCCGTTATTACGGTATCAGCTATCCGACCGTGCGGGCACGGCTGGATAAACTGATCGTGCGGCTGGAGATGCTGGTCGAAAACCGTGAGCGCGATGAGATGGCAAATCTACTGGCCAATCTGGTTGAAACCGGCCAGCTCACCGGCACAGCGGCGCAGAGCATTCTCGAGTTACATCGATCGACTCACTAGAGCGATTCACATTGAACCATAGCGTCTGACAATCTTAGAGACTCGGTCCCAATAGACCTGGAGACGCTTTACTAATTCTGGACACAGTCTAGAGGCAAGAGGAATAGCATTATGGATGCACCCTGGTTTGATCCTGTTACATTTGGTGCCTGGTTCGGGGCGATTGTCGGCGGTGGTGGGGGAGCATTGTGCGGCATATGGGGGGCTTTGTGCGGAATTCTGTCTCCGCGCGGGAAGGGACGCAAAGTCATCCTCGGCGGGATGTTCATGTTCGTAATCATCGGACTGATCCTGAGTGGTGTCGGCCTGTTCGCGCTTATCAGCGGACAACCTTATGGAATCTGGTATCCAATTCTGATGGTGGGATTGATGTTTTCCATCATCCCCGGTGCTTTGATCCCGGTGATTCGCAAAAATTATCAAGAGGCAGAAAACCGACGCATCGCCGCTGAATCGATCCGTGTCGGCTGAATGACAGGAAATGAATCATGGTGATGCCGTCACACAGACGTCAGGCTTTGATCTGGACCTTGAGTCTGGCTGGAATTGCTGTTTCCAGTTTTGTAGTGCTCTTCGCCTGTCAGCCGTTCGCATTCTCAAAGCCACGTCAACCTTTGTCCGTGCGACTGGACAGTTCAGGCCCCTATGTGATTCTGGCGACTGCAGCCGCTGATCGCGATTATCAGCGGGCAATTCAGAAAGTGGAAGCACTGCATCCGCATGCCACCCGGTTGAAGTTTTCCCTTGAAAATCTGGAATCGCTGCTGGAGTCACTCCGCACGATTCAGCCTCGGTATGCGCTGATATTTATTAAGCCGGACGAACTTGATGTGAACTTTGCCTGGAAATGGCTGGCATTGACCACCCGGATTGATGATGACCCACTCGTTGATGTGAGTAGTGGATTTATTACCGGTGCGAATCCAGACGCTGTCACTTCATTCGTGGAGCGGACTGCCAAAGCCGTGAAGGGTGAATCCACTTTACCGGGTAAGCTCATCGATAATTTCGGACCCAACCCCCAGGCTCCTCAGAACCAGTTCCTGCAGCATGCGGGTTGTTTCATGATTCCCGTGTATCAGGAGCGGACGGCACTGGCGAGTATTTCGCACGGTGCAGACGGATTTACCGACAGCCGACTGGATGCGTTACAGGGAGCAGGGTTGATTCATCTGGGCGGTCATGGCGATCCGGACGGGGTGATCGACGGGCTGCAAGGTCAGCAGGCGAAACAACTGAAACTCTCACCCAGTGTAATATTTAACGGTGCCTGTTATACGGGCGTCACCGGTCGCTGGTATAAACAATGGACCCCAAAAGGGAAGGTCGAGGGTCAGACGGTCTCCGCGGAAAAATGCTTTTGTCTGAACCTGCTCGATAACAGTACCATCGCCTACCTGGCCGCTCTGCATCCTGATCACGGGATTCCGGTCTACCAGGAAATGGAATACCTGGCCTATACCGGACGTTCGCTGGGCGATGTCATGCGGCACACGCATAACGGCGTGATCCTGGGGAATGGGGGGAGGCTACCTGAACTCGAGCCGTTTGTGGATCAGATGCCTTCTCCGAAATGGACACCCAGCGACGTGATGCTCAAGGGGACCGCGGCGCGGATCCTGTTTGGAGACCCCGCGCTGATCGTTTCAGAGGCATTCACCAAACCACCTTTTGAGATTACGACCACGCGTAGCGGTGCCGATCAGTTGCAGATCAGTGCGGTATTGTCGAACCTGCAATTGAAGAGTGAGTTTACCGATACGTATCATGCGGATCTGGCTTCGAACAAACAGCTGTTTAACGATCGTGCACTGATTGTCGTCGATCTGCCGGAAGACTGGCAGGATATCAGCTCTGTCGAGGTCACCGAGGTCCGGGCAGCCGGGGAGGACATTCCCTACCGTCTGCTGGGTTATGCTGTCGAAACGGAAGGGCAGCGGCAGCGATTGCATATTCAGGTCGACCTGCCTACGACCGGCTACATGCAGTCACCGTTTCGGCAAAAAGGTGCGATGGTTGTGCTGACGGTCCGTCGATGACGCGCTTCCCAACGGCGGGTTTCGTGAGTGGCTCTAAAGTGAGACGACCACGAAATGCACGAAAAAGTTTCAAGTAGATGTAACCGATAGAAAGTGGATGATGCCGGATGTAATCCGGTATTGCCGCGGGTAACAGGAGGTCGCAGGGCAGACGATGCGAAGAGTACGTGTTCCTCAAGCTAAATTAATTCAGTTGGTGGCTCTATGATGAATTGATCTCATGAGCTGTGACCTCCTGCTCGCTGCGCTCGGTTCGAATTACATTCGGGCCTACCCGAAGAATTTTCGTGTCCTTTCGTGTTTTTCGTGGTAGCAAAAACGAAAGTAAATGAGCCTGCATTCTCCATCAGAACGACCTGTTTTTAAGCCGCTGATTCGTGAAATCTGGCTTCGAGGCTGGATTTGGAATTATTTTATTTCGTTAATAAAAGTGCTTTGCCTGCGTTTCGTACTGATCTGGTAAGTTCTGCATGAGAACTGGCTAAAACTGTGCGGAAATTGCATTTATTTAGTTCATGGATCGGCGTTGATGCGTTATACTGGACGATGATTGAAATTCAGGCCTGATCAGAGTTTACTGATTCCCTCCTGCCTGTTTTTCATTCCCAGAGAGTGAGCTTCCCTAAGCCTATTGAGTGCGATCATCAAGAAACGCTTCGAGAAGGAGAACTGCTTTGCGTCCTTTCCTTTATCTGTCCTGCCTGAGTCTTGCCGTTGCCTGTGTTGTCAATCAGAAAGCGCATGCAGAAAGTCCACAAACGGCGCTGCAACAGAAGCAGGCCGGGATTGAATTCTTCGAGAACAAAATCCGTCCCGTGCTGGTGGAATACTGTTACGACTGCCATTCCGGGGAACCTGATCCGGAGAACGCATCGTTTGTATTGGATACGCGGGCTGGAATTCGTATGGGCGGCGATTCCGGTAAAGCGGTCGTGCCCGGCAATCTGAAGTCGAGTCTGCTGCTGCAGGCGATCGAACATGATCCCGATTTTTATGCGATGCCCCCCGATGAGAAACTGCCGGCGAACATCATTGCCGACTTCCGCAAATGGATTCAGATGGGCGCACCCGATCCACGTGAAGGGAAAGTGCAGACAAGTTCGCAGCCGAAGAAATCCGATCTGGCGATTGACTTTGACAAGGAACGCGAGTTCTGGTCGTTCCGTCCGCTGACGAAACCGACGGTTCCCCCGGTGAAACAGAGCGACTGGCCAACGAATGATATTGACCGTTTCATTCTGTCGAAGCTGGAAGCAAAACAGATGACTCCGGTTCCCGGTGCGGATCGCAGGACACTGGTACGTCGCGTTTATTTTGATCTGACCGGTCTGCCTCCTACGCCGGAACAGATTCAGCAGTTTGTGAACGATCCTTCACCCCAGGCGTATGAGCATCTGATTGATCGCCTGCTCGACTCGCCTCAATATGGTGAGACATGGGGACGTCACTGGCTGGACCTGGCGCGGTACGCGGATTCGAACGGCCTGGATATCAACCTCACGTTTTATAATGCGTGGCGGTACCGCGATTATGTCATTCAGGCCTTCAACAAAGACAAGCCTTACAATCAGTTTATCCGCGAACAGATCGCCGGCGATCTGCTGCCGTTTGAAAATGATGAAGAGCGGACACAGAACATCGTGGCGACCGGCTTTCTGGTGATGGGGGCCAAGATGTTGAGTGAGCGGGATAAAGAAAAACTCCGCATGGATGTCGTCGACGAGCAGATCGATGTGACCGGGCGGGCCTTCATGGGAATGACGCTGGGCTGTGCCCGTTGTCACGATCATAAGTTCGATCCGATTCCGATGTCTGACTATTACGCGCTGGCGGGAATCTTCCGCAGCACCGAGACCGTGCACGGTAACCGCTTGAACAATCAGTTCGTCTCGGGTTGGATGACGCGACCACTGCCTATCAAACCGGAACATGCGGCTGCGATCAAGAAATACGAAACGGATCTGGCCAAGCTGGAAAAATCGCTGAATGACGATTCAGAAACACTCAAGAAACTGCAGGGCGGAACAAAGCAGCAGCGGGATCTGGAAGAACTGGCAGGGATCGTCGTTGATGATGCCCGGGCGCAGAAAACCGGGGAATGGAAAGAGTCTGTTTACTCGAAGAATTACCTGGGTGTCGGTTATGTGCATGACATGAATGAAGGGCAGGGGAAGAAGTCGATTCGCTTCACTCCCGATCTGCCGGCAGCCGGGAAGTATGAAGTCCGCTTCGCGTTTCCGGGAAGTAAAGGCCGCGCGAACCGGGTGCCTGTCACGATTCATTCCCTGCAGGGAGCGAAGACCGTCTATGTCGATCAGACGAAGTCCGGTTCGATTGACGGGATGTTTACCTCATTGGGGACTTTCGAATTTGCCGCCGGCGATGTTGGCTTTGTGGAAATCTCGAACAAAGGGGCTTTCGGTTACGTCGTCGTGGATGCGGTACAGTTTCTGCCTCAATTCAAACTGCCGAAACAGCGGGAAGTACTGGTCGCGAAAAAACCGACTGATGGAGCTGATTCCGCAGCGAAAGCCAGAGAAGTCGCGATGCTGCAGGCCCACGTCAAAAAGTTGAAAGAAGAGATCAACACATTAAAAGAAAACGCACCGCCGCCCGCACCGATGGCATTGGCTGTGGGTGAGCAGCCGGACCCGGCAGATTATCGAATCGCCCGTCGGGGGAATATTCATCAGTTGGGTGACAAAGTGGATCGGGGCTTTCTGACGATTGCCACTCTGAAGGAGCAGCCGGAAGTGAGTCCACAGCAGAGCGGGCGATTGGAACTGGCCAACTGGTTGAGTCAGTCACAGAATCCGCTTACCAGCCGCGTGATGGTGAATCGCATCTGGAAACATCTGTTTGGAAACGGACTGGTACGCAGCGTCGATAACTTTGGTCATCTGGGAGAACAGCCCACGCATCCGGAGTTGCTGGACTATCTGGCAGAGCGGTTCATTGCGGAAGGCTGGTCGATGAAGACACTGATTCGCGAGATCATGGTCAGCAATACGTATCGTATGAGTTCCGACTTCAGCGATGATCGTTACCAGAAAGATCCCGGCAATCACCTGGTCTGGCGGATGAATCGTCGGCGGTTGTCGGCAGAAAAAATTCGCGATGCCGTTCTGGCGATTTCAGGTAAACTCGAACTCCAGCAGGGAGGCTCTTCGGTAGCCCATTATCCCGAGCAGGCCATCAGCCCCAACCGGAATAAAAAAGTGGATCAGAGTCCGTCCGAGTTTCGACGCAGTATTTATCTGCCGATCGTGCGGGGAAATGTTCCGGCGGCGTTAACCGTGTTTGATTTTCCGGCTCCGGAAATGCTGGTGGGAAATCGTCCGGTGACGACTGTTCCCGCGCAGGCGCTGTTTATGATGAACAGTCCGTTTGTGGTTTCACAGGCGGAGCAGACCGCGTCAAAACTGTTGTCTGACACACAGCAGAGTGATCGCCAGCGCGTTTCTCAATTGTATCAGGCCTGTCTGGGACGGAATGCAACCGCAGCCGAGCAGACCGAAGCAGTGCAGTACATCGATGCACTCAAGCAGCAGAATGCAAAAGAGAATGCGGACCCGAAAACGGCGACTGAAAAGGCCTGGGCTTCGTACTGCCAGATCCTGTTTGCGTCGACCGAATTTCGCTTTTTGAACTAAACGACAGCGTGAATCTCACGATTGACGCGCCTTTGAATAAAGAATGATCTGTTATGGAAGCTCTCAATTTTTCACGACGACAGATGTTGAAATCTTCAGCGTGTGGCTTTGGTTACATGGCGCTGGCCGGCTTGAGCGCAGAAGCCGCGTTGAAGACTCAGTCACCGTTGATGTCAAAGACGCCGCACTTTGAGCCGCGCGCCAAACGGGTGATTTTTCTGTTCATGCACGGCGGTCCGAGTCATGTGGATACCTTTGATTACAAGCCTCGTCTGAATAAGGAAGACGGTCAGCGACTGCCTTTCAAAGCGGCGAAGAATATCGAGAAGTCATCCCAGGAAAATTTGCGGCTGATGAAGTCTCCCTGGAAGTTCAAGCAGCGGGGGGAGAGCGGACTGTGGATTTCAGAGTTGTTTGAAAATGTCGCCGAACACGCCGATGATTTGTGCGTGATCAATTCCATGCATACCAACGGTCAGTCGCATGGACAGGCTGTAATGAAGCTGCATACCGGTTCGGACAGTCTGGTCAGGCCTTCGGTCGGTTCATGGATGGTGTATGGACTGGGAACAGAGAATAACAATCTGCCCGGTTTCATTTCCATCTGTCCTTCGCGTGGACATGGGGGCGTGCGAAATTACGGCAGTGCCTTTTTACCGGCCGTCTATCAGGGAACCGCAATTGGCGATGCCGACACCGCGGCCAAAGAAGCGCAGATCCGCTTTCTGGATAACAACGGTGCCTCGGTCAGTCAGCAGCGGCAACAACTGGGCCTGCTGCAGAAGATGAACGAACGGCATCTGGCGCAGGTCAAGCTGGATAATGAAATCGAAGGGGTGATCAATTCGTATGAGCTGGCGTTCCGGATGCAGTCGGAAGTTCCCACACTGATGGATCTGAATTCGGAAACCAAAGAGACACAGGCTTTGTACGGCATTGATGACAAGACAACTGAAAACTTCGGTCGGCAGTGTCTGATGGCGCGTCGCTTTGCCGAAGCGGGAGTGCGGTATATTGAAGTCGCACTGGGGAATAATAAATGGGATCAGCATAGCGGATTGAAAAACGGCCATGAACGGAATTCCAAAATGGTCGACAAGCCGATTGCGGGTCTGCTGGCAGATCTGAAACAGCGGGGGCTGCTGGAAGATACTCTGGTAGTGTGGGGAGGCGAATTCGGCCGGACCCCGATTGCCCAGGGGAAGAACGGTCGCGATCATAATCCACAGGGGTATTCCATGTGGCTGGCCGGTGCCGGCGTCAAAAAGGGGCACGTGCACGGGGCGACTGATGAATACGGTTACTATGCGACCCGCGATAAAGTACACATCCATGACCTGCATGCGACGCTGCTGCATCTGATGGGCATGGATCATAAGCGGCTCACTTACCGCTACGCGGGTCGCGATTTCCGCTTGACCGACGTGTACGGCGATGTGGTGACCGAGATTCTCAACGGTTAATTTGCCCGTTTCTTTGAGTTTCTTTACCGCTGAGAACCTGTGATGCGGTCTGCCTGTCAGATTCTTCAGCCGGTCTGTTCTGTTTCTATGCAAACCCATGATCTCGCTAAACTTAACGCTGTTCAGGGCTTCTGTTGAATGGGCTTAACGCGGGGCGTGGGGGTAGTTGCAGAATACACCGGGAATAGTTACAATCCCGACCTCAGGCGGACTTTGCGCGCAACTCGTTGTCAATTCATGAGATATGAGCGACTCGACGATGTGCAGAGTACTGAATCCATTAACAGAATATTCGAGAATCTGAAGAATCAAAATGTCTGACAATAATGACGCGCTGGTAAACGCCGCCATGGAGAGCATCGCGGCGGCACAAACTCTTGCGGAACTGGACGAAGTGCGGGTTCAGTACCTGGGAAAAAAGGGAAAGCTGAAAGCACTGCAGCAGCAGCTGAAGTCATTATCGCCAGAAGAAAAACGCGAGTTTGGGAAAACACTGAACGCCGTCAAAGAGAGTATTCAGACCGCACTCACGGATAAAAAAGAAGCGCTGGAAGCGACTGAAAAAACGGGGCCTCAAATTGACGCCATCGATGTGACGCTGCCGGGAGTCCGGTCACTGCCCGGTCATCGACATCCCCTGATGGCGACGATGGAAGAAGTGAAATCAATTCTGATCGGCCTGGGTTTTCGCTATGACGATTACCCTGAAGTCGAAACCGAGTTCTTCAACTTCGACGCGTTGAACACTCCCGACTGGCATCCCGCGCGGGACATGCACGATTCATTCTACACGACGGTCGGGAATGTGTTACGCACACATACCTCGGCGTTTCAGACCCGGGCGATGAAACAGTTCGGGCCACCACCGCTGCGGGCAATGACTTCGGGACGCTGTTACCGTCGCGATGAAATTGATGCGTCGCACTTTCCCATTTTCCATCAGCTGGACGTGATTGCCATCGATCAGAATATCAGCTTTGCTGATCTGAAATGGGTTCTGTATCAGCTGGCGAGTGCCCTGTTTGGCGAAGATGTGCAACTGCGTTTCCGCCCGAGTTACTTCCCGTTCACCACGCCGAGTGCGGAAGTGGATGTGATGTTTAACGGCAAATGGCTGGAGATCCTGGGAGCCGGTATGATTCGACCCGAAGTATTGCAGGCCGGCGGTGTTGATTCGGAACAGTGGCAGGGCTTTGCCTTCGGTCTGGGACTGGACCGGATGGCGATGATTCGACACGGGATCAGTGATATCCGGTTGATGTACGAAAATGAAGAAGCGTTTTTGCGTCAGTTTTAATCCACTGAACCTGGTAAAACCTGGCACGAATTTTCTGGCATAAGAAGAGAGAACGATGCGAATTAATACTGGTTGGTTGCGCGATTACCTGGCGTCAGACTGTCAAGAACAGGAACTGCTCGACGCCTTCATGACCGTTGGCCTGGAAGTCGAAGAAGAATTTCATCTGGCCGAAGCGCTGGCGCCGATCCGCATCGGGTTTATTCGCGAGAAGAAGCCGTTGGGTGATACGGGCGCGTTGTATGAATGCCAGGTGGAAATCGAAAAAGGCAAGCTGATTACCATCGTCTGTGCCTCTTCGCATCCCGTTGAAATCGACTGGGGTGTCCCGGTTGCGGTCTCCGGTACGAAGCTGCCGAGCGGCGCTCTGATTGGCGAAGGCAAATTCAAAGGCATCAAGTCCGAGGGCATGCTCTGCCTGGATGGCGAACTGGGGCTGATTGCCCGCTCAACCGGATTACAGGTTTTTAAAGACGAAGCGATGCTGGGCGCAAGCCTGCCTTCTGTTTCACCGATTGAAGAATCACTGGTCGAAGTGTCGGTGCTTCCCAACCGTCCCGACTGTCTGGGAATGATCGGCGTTGCCCGCGAAGTGGCCGCTGTATTAGGAATGGAATTGAAATATCCCAGTGCCCGCGAGTTGAATTCGCAGTCAGCTAAGGGCGATGCGGTCACCGTCAAGATTTTGGACGAATCACTCTGTTCGCGGTATACCTGCCAGGTGTTTGATGGCGTGCAGGTGCGGACGTCTCCCCACTGGCTGCAGAGTCGTTTGCAGACCGCGGGATTGAGGCCGATCAACAATGTGGTGGATATTACCAACTTTGTCATGCTCGAATGGGGCCAGCCACTACATGCGTTTGATTTCGATTCCCTCACAGGAAACAAGATCGAAGTTCGCCGCATCCGGAACGGGGAAAAACTCAAGCTGCTGGATGAAGCAGAAGTGGATGCAACTCATGAACCTTTGGTGATTGCGGATGGGGAAAAGCCGATCGCGCTGGCCGGGATCATGGGAGGCTGGGATTCGCAGACCACGACAGACTCCAAACGGATTCTGCTGGAAGCGGCCTGTTTTGATCCGGTCTGCATTCGAACTTCTGCCCGCAAACTGCGGATTGGCACCGATTCTTCCTATCGCTTCGAACGGGGCACCGATCCCAACGGCATGCTGAGCGGCGCGTTCAACCGTGCCGCCGAACTGCTGCAGGATGCGGAACTATCAGCCGCCAGTCCCGCTTCAACCGTTACGGACAGTTATCCGAGTCTCAAGCAGTCGACTCAGTTCACATTAAGTGCCGCACGCGTCTCCAAGATTCTGGGCGCGAACATCAGTGACAAACAGATCAAGGACTGTCTGACCAGTCTGGAAATGCAGGTTGAGGATGACCTCACGATTTCGGTTCCTACCTGGCGCGTCGATGTGAACAATGAAGTTGTGCTGGCGGAAGATGTGGCCCGCCTGCTGCGATATGACAGTATCGACATGAAACCGATGATGGCGACCACAACGAAAGGCCGCGTTTCAGAGACCGACGGACTGCGCAGCAGTGTCGCGGGGTTCCTGACGAGCAACGGTTTCCTGGAATGTCGTACGCCACCTTTAACGACCGAACAGATTGCTCTCTCTTTCAGCCAGTGGCCCGGCGATGCGATCCAGGTACAGAACCCGATTTCCAAAGAGATGACCACACTGCGACAGAGCCTGGTAGGCAGCCTGGTTGAAGTGGCAGAACGCAATGCCAGGCGTGGTGCCAGCAGCTTCCGGTTCTTCGAAGTCGATCGGACATTCCGCCAGAATAGCGAGATTGATGAACGCTGGATGCTGGGAGGCGTGCTGGGCGGGCCTGTAAATGATTCTGCCTGGATTGCTTCGGAAAAAGAGATTGACTTCCTGCGTGCCAAGGGGCTGGTTGAGAATCTGCTCTCACATCTGAATGTGGATGGTTGCACGTTTGCCAGTGATACCCCGGCGAACGGATATCGCGGGGAAGAGTTCGCCGTAATCAGCCAGGGCCAGCAGCGTATAGGAGCACTGGGACGCATTGATCTGGAAACGCTGGGCATCAAGGATCGGGCCCGCGTGCCTCTGTATGGATTCGAACTGGACCTGACGACGCTGATCACCGTGAAGTCGCCTCCCGGTATGTTCAAAGGCCTGGCACGCACTCAGGTGATTGCCCGTGATATTTCGATCGTCGTTCCCAGTGATCTGCATTATGCCGAAATTGAATCCTCCCTGGAAAAGGCATTCGCATCTGCTGTGGAAAATCTGGAAACGGAACCGCGAAAGGATGCGGGAGCCGATTTTATACTGCAACCAGAACTGGAAAGCGTGATCTGCGTCGATACCTTCTCCGGTGAAAGCGTGGGAGAAGGCGCGATGAGCCTGACGATTCGCATGCTGTTCCGTGATGCACTGCATACTCTGACATCCGGGGAAGCACAGCAGTTGATGGATTATGTAGTGAAACAACTGCAGGCCGAATACGGAGTGGTGCAGCGGTAAGCGGTTGCTGCAGTCCATTTAAAATCAAATCGCACGCCTCAATTCCGGGGCGTGTTTTTTTTGCCTGGTTTGTGGCGGAGCGAACAAAGTATGAGGGGCGATTCCTGGCTGCTTCATAAAAATCTGCCCCGAAGTGCTCATTTCTTAAAAGTCGGTATCAGTTGATGTTCTGTGGTTGACTTTGCGTCAGCGATCTGATTATATATAATATATAATCCTTTGCGTGGTAGATTGTCAGATGAGGATTCGTACGCATTCTACCCGTAGAAAAACGTTGGTAAGTAGAGAGTTACTTCATACACACACGTGCCCTCCCGGAAGCAGATGAATGAAACGACAACTCCTGGTATTTTGGGGATTGAGTTTAATTGTCAGCCTGACTGCGCTGTGTCCCTTGTTCGCGTCAGAAGCGGACTTGAAGAAAGCAGAATTCTTCGAGAAACGGATTCGCCCTTTGCTGATCAAGCATTGTTATGACTGCCACAGCGAGGATTCGATTGAGAGCGGTTTGCGGGTTGATACATTCGCGGGTCTGGTGATTGGCGGAGAAAGGGGCCCGGCGATTGTCACAGGAAAACCGAACCAGAGTCTGTTGATCAGTGCCGTCAAACATAGCGGTCAATTACACATGCCTCCGAAGGATAAGCTGTCTCAAAAAGCGATCATTGATCTGACGGAGTGGGTTCGCGGCGGTGCTTACTGGCCTGATGCAAAACCGGTCGAGGTATTGAAACAGGAAACGCCAGATGGCCCGCTGTTTACGAAGGCGCAGCAGGAGTTCTGGGCTTTCCAGTCTCCTCGTAAACCGAAGCTGCCTGAAGTGAAGGATACTGACTGGGGGAAAAGTCCACTCGATCTCTTTGTTCTTGCAAAACTGGAAGCGTCGGGGGGAACACCCGCGCCTGCTGCAGATCGAGAGACGCTCATCCGTCGTGCGACATTTGATTTGACGGGGCTGCCACCGACGCGGGCGGAGATCGAAGCTTTTCTCAACGATGAATCGCCGGAGGCGTTTGCCCGGGTGATTGATCGCCTGCTGGCTTCGCCTCGTTATGGGGAACGCTGGGGACGTCACTGGCTGGATGTGGCCCGCTACGCCGACTCGAATGGGCTGGATGAAAACCTGGCGTATGCCAATGCCTGGCGGTATCGCGATTATGTGATTGCCGCGTTCAACAAGGATAAGCCCTTCGATCAGTTTCTGCAGGAACAACTGGCGGGAGACATTCTGGCGGCGCGTGATGATGCTGAAAATCGTAACGAAAAGATCACGGCGACCGGTTTTCTTTCGATCGGCGCCAAGATGCTGGCCGAAGATGATCAGACGAAAATGCAGATGGATATTATCGACGAGCAACTGGATACCGTAGGGCGGACCTTCATGGGGCTGACGCTGGGGTGTGCCCGCTGTCATACGCATAAATTCGACCCGATTCCGATTGAAGATTATTACTCGCTGGCTGGTATCTTCAAAAGTACGAAGACGATGGAAAACTTCAAAGTGGTGGCCCGCTGGCAGGAACAGCTGCTGGCCAGCCCGTCTGAAATTGAAGCTTTGGAGAAACAGAAACAGCAGATCGCTGCGCTGGAGGCAGAGATTCAATCAATCACAGGCAAGGCAGACGAGCGACTGTTGAAGCAGGAGCGTGGGAAGATAGCCGCTTATCTGCTGGCGGCTGAGATCAAGAATTACCACGATCTGCAGAACAGCGATGCGCAGTCGATTGGCGCTGATCCCCGGCTGTATGAATCGCAGTCTGCGATTCTGCTGGAAGCGGAAGCGTATCAGTCGGGGAATGTTGTCAAATCCACGACCGGTTACGGCGAGGGAATTGGTGTCATCTATAACGCCGGGAAGCTGCCGAATATCGCCGAGTATGAGGTCGAAATTCCGGAAGCAGGCCGCTACCAGGTGGAGCTTCGTTATGCGGCGGCAGCGGCGCGTCCGGTGCAACTGTTGATTAATGGAAATCTGGTCAATGACAGCGTCGCCGGTAATGTGACGGGGAGCTGGTATCCTAAATCACAGCAGTGGAAAGTAGAGGGGATTTATCAGTTCAAAGCAGGACTGAACCGGGTCCGCCTGGAGAGTAAAAAAGTATTTCCGCATATCGATAAACTGCTGATTGCCAAACCGAATGTTTCTACCGGCCAGACTGAAAACCGAATCGCTGCCCTGACACCGCCTGAGCAGACACTGGTGGGGGGATTCCTGCTGCAGTGGGCGGAATACCTGAAAAAAACGGCAGGAGAAAAGGGTTCTCCGTTTGTGGTCTGGAATGAACTGATTCAGAGTGGAACGGTGCCTCAGGAGTTGGTTGAGACTGATCAACGCTTTGAGGTTCTCAAGACAGTGCCGGAAGAGCAGCGACTGGCGAAAGCAGCTGAATTGTACCAGGCGTTGTTTGCTGAGGTGGATCAGGAGTGGCAGTCATATCAGAAAACGAAAGCGGGGCAGGCTGCGAAAGTCTTGCCAGATCCGAAGCGGGAGGCGATACGCAGTGTGCTGTATGATTCCAAAGGGCCGTTTGCATTACCGGAAGATCGCGAGAAGAACTATACAGCAGAGTTTCTGACGCAGCTCAAAACAAAACGGGGTAAGAAAAAAGAGTTAACGGCAGCACTGCCCGAGTATCCGACCGCGATGGCGGTTTCCGAGCAGAAACCGGAAAACATCAAGGTGCATCTGCGAGGCAGTCACTTTACGCTGGGCAAAGAAGTTCCCCGCCAGTTCTTGCGGATTATTGAAGGGGAGGAGCAGACGCCCATTGATGATCAGCGGAGTGGCCGACTTCAACTGGCGGAATGGCTGACCAGTGATACTCATCCTTTGACGGCGCGGGTGATGGTCAATCGTATCTGGCGCTGGCACTTTGGTACCGGTATTGTCAGAACGACGGACAACTTTGGAAAACTGGGGGAACGCCCCTCACATCCGGAACTGCTGGACTGGCTGGCGGTGCAGTTTGTGGAAAACGGCTGGTCGATTAAGGACCTGCATCGTCTGATCATGCTGTCGGCTACTTACCAGATGAGTACCGAATTTGATCCGGAGATGGCGGCCGTTGATCCCGAGAATCGCCTGCTGTGGCGCATGAATCGACGGCGTCTGGAAGCAGAAGCGATCCGGGACTCGATTCTGGCCGTCAGTGGGAAACTGGATTATGAAATGGGGGGCTCGCTGCTGACTGTGGAGAATCGCAAATATGTGACGAGCACGCGGAATGTGGATCCGGTGGTTTATCAGACGAATCGGCGTTCGGTCTATCTGCCGATCATCCGCAGTGCCCTGTATGATGTGCTGCAGGCCTTTGATTTTGCGGATCCGAGTGTACTGTCTGGAAACCGGGTGCATACCACTGTCGCACCGCAGGCCTTATTCATGATGAACAGCAAATTTATCATGCAGAATACAGAGGACTTCGCCGAGTCGATTCTGCATGAAACACATCTGAAAGAGTCGGCGAAAGTCAATCGGATTTACGAACGTATCTTCGGTCGATCGGCGACTGAGAAAGAAACTGCACAGGCGCTGGCATATCTGAAACTGTATCGACGGGAACTGGCTGATCTGGATTTGCCCGCGGAACAAAAAGAACTGCGCACCTGGCAGAGTCTGTGCCGGGCATTGATTTCGTCGAATGAATTTCTGTTTGTGGATTGAAATGACAACAGTTTGTTTTGGATTGTCTGTCAGAAAAGAGATCAGTTATGAATCACTGGAATAGTTATCGGGGATCAACGCCGCTCACCCGTCGGGAAATGCTGCAGCGCAGTTCTGCCGGATTCGGGAGTCTGGCGCTGGCGGCGTTATTGGGGAATGAAGGTCGGGCAACCAGCAAAAAACCGGAACAGTCGCCGCATTTCATACCGAAAGCGAAGCGTGTAATCTTCCTGTTTATGCACGGCGGCCCGTCGCATATGGATACGTTTGACTATAAACCGCAATTGCAGAAAGACAGCGGTAAGCCTTTGCCGTTTGACAAACCTCAGGTGTTTTCTGCTGAGACGGGAAATCTGCTGGGCTCTCCCTGGAAGTTCAAACAGCATGGGGAGAGTGGTGCCTGGGTGAGTGAACTGTTTCCGCATGTGGCAGGTTGTGTCGATGATCTGTGTATCATCAATTCGATGTATGGGTCCAACTCGCGACATGGCGGGGCGCTGCTGGAACTGCATACCGGCAGTGATACATTCGTGCGACCGAGCATGGGGTCCTGGATTACGTATGGCCTGGGCTCGGAAAATCAGGATCTGCCCGGTTTCATTACTGTCTGTCCGACTCTGACCCATGGAGGCGTGAACGCTTACAGCTCTTCGTTTCTGCCGGCAGATTTTCAGGGAACGCCGATCGGTAATGCGAGTATCCCCGCCGACCGGGCTCTGATTCCGTTCATTAAAAATGAGAGTGGAATTCCGATGTCGGTGCAGCGGAAAGAGCTGGATTATCTGCAGCAGATGAACCGGGAGCATCTGGCTGAGTCCGGCCCCGATGCGGCGCTGGAGGGACGTATCAATTCCTTTGAACTGGCATACCGGATGCAGACGGCCGCACCGGAATTGCAGGATATCAGCGATGAATCCGAGGCGACACAAAAGGAGTATGGGCTGGATCAGGATGTGACGAAAAACTTCGGTCGACAATGCCTGATGGCACGGCGTTTTGCCGAGCGGGGTGTGCGGTTTGTGCAGATTACTCACAGTTATAAATGGGATCAGCATGGAGGATTAAAAACGGCACTGCCTCGGAATTGCAAAGAGGTCGATCAACCCATTGCCGCTCTGCTGAAAGATTTGAAAGCGCGGGGGCTGCTGGATGACACACTTGTGCTTTGGGGCGGTGAGTTCGGCAGAACGCCCGTCAGTCAGGGAGCAGACGGCCGCGATCATAACCCCCAGGGGTACACGATGTGGATGGCGGGGGGAGGCATCAAGGGAGGGCTGCAGTATGGTGCCACCGATGATTATGGCTATTACGCGGTCCAGAATAAGGTCCACGTGCATGATCTGCATGCTACGATGCTGCATCTGCTGGGGCTGGATCATAAGAAATTAACGTATCAGTTTGCCGGACGCGATTTCCGTCTGACGGACGTGCATGGTGAAGTGATGTATGATCTGTTTGCCTGAGAACAGATCTGATTGTAGTCATTTACTACCCTGTTTGAATTGAATTGTGTTCCGTGACACATTGCAGGATGCGTCACAAAAATGAGAAGTTGAGGTGACCTTTGGCGCAGATCGAAGTTGAGAGTGCTCTGATTGAGCCTGAATCCCTGAAGGAGTTCTGTTACCAGTTGCTGCTGCAAGCGAATCTGACAGAGCACGATGCAGGTCTGGTAGCAGATACCCTGGTAGAATCGAATCTGCGTGGAATTGATTCTCATGGCGTGGCACGGTTACCGCATTACCTGGAGCGCATTCGTCAACAGAGCATTCAACCCCGACCGGAAATGCAGTGGGAACCGCTGGGAGATGCCGTCGGTCGCGTGGACGGCGATCACGGGTTGGGGCAACTGGCGATGGTGAAAGCAGCCGACCATGCGGTGGAACTGGCGCGGGAATCGGGGGCCGGCTGGGTGTCGATCTGTAATTCTTCGCATTGCGGGGCACTGGCTTATTATGGATTACGGATTGCAGAAGCCGGGATGATCGGCTTTGCGTTTACGCACGTTGATCCAATGGTGACTCCCCACGGAGCAGCGGAACCTTTCTGTGGGACAAACCCGATCTGCATGACGGCACCGGGAAAAGAGGGGAAATCGCTCTGCCTGGATATGGCGACAAGCATTACGCCGTGGAATACGATTGCGAATGCCGCGACGGAAGGAGTTTCGATCCCGGGAGACTGGGCGCTGGATGCCAATGGAAGGGGGACGACCGACCCCAATGAAGTGGTAGCACTTTTTCCATTTGGTGGTTTCAAAGGTTCGGGGCTGGGACTGATGATCGATGTGCTGTGTGCGCTGCTGGGGGGGGCCCCCATTGGCCCGGATATTCCCAAAATGTATGGCGATCTGACACAGCGACGTCTGCTGGGAGGTATGGTGGGGGCCATTGATATCAGTCGCTTTACCGAAGTGGAAACGTTCCAGGATCGCATTGAAGAGCTGATTCAACGCTGGGGAGCCGTCAAGCCTCTGAAAGAGGGAGGCAAAGTTTACTATCCGGGTGAACCGGAGGCATTGACTCGAGTGGAGCGTCTGCAGTCAGGAATTCCGGTGGGACTGCGGCTGATTAATCAGTTTAACGAACTGGCCTCCGCAGGGGGGCTGCCGCCGCTGGAAACAACCGAACCAATCTGTGAAGATGTGACGTCTTCTGAAGTTGAAGTCTCGCCCACCTGATTTAGATCTATGATGTGATTGCCTCTTTATGAACGCGCTCTTTCTGCTGGCAGCCAATCAACTGGATATTTCTGTTCTTGATTCTGTGATCATCGTCGCCTACCTGGTGTTGATTACCGGAATGGGTTTATTCGTCAGTCGAAAACAGAAACAGACTGTAGACAGTTACTTCCTGGCGGGACGCTCATTAAAGTGGCCGACCATTGGACTGTCTTTGTTTGCCACAAATATCTCCACCGTGCATCTGATCGGACTGGCTGCCGACGGCTATCGTGTAGGGCTGGTCGTGGGGAACTTCGAATGCCTGGCGGCGTTTACCCTTATCTTACTGGGACTGATCTTTGCGCCGATTTACCATCGCAGCGGACTGGTCACCTTGCCCGATTACCTGGAACAACGCTTCAGCGCCGGTTCACGGGTTGTGTTGGCGATCATGGGCGTCGTGGCGGCTCTGTTCATCCACATCGGCATGACACTGTATGCGGGCTCGACTGTGATTCACGAGTTTTTTGGAATCGATGTCATCACTTCTGTATTGGTGATCTCCGCGATAACGACGCTGTATACAGTCGTCGGCGGATTGAAAGCGGTGGTGATCACCGAGTCGATTCAGACCGTGTTGTTGATTATCGGTTCGATCGCGGTGACTTACTTCGCGGCAGGTGCCCTGAACGAACAGGGGATTGATTCGTTGACGAAACTGCGTGCAGCGCTCCCTGAAAAACACATGAGTATGCTACAGGAAAGCGGGGGCTATTCGTGGTATGCCTTCCTGCTGGGATACCCGGTCCTGGGAATCTGGTACTGGTGTGCGGATCAGACGATTGTGCAGCGGGTACTGGGGGGAGAAACTGAAAAGGATGCCCAGGCTGGCCCGTTATTCGCGGGTTTTATCAAGGTTTTTCCGTTACTGATCATGGTCTTTCCCGGCGTGCTTGCTTATGTTTTGTTTCAGGATCAGATTGGCGACGATCCCAATAAAGCGCTGCCGGTTTTGATTAAACAATTGATCCCGGAAGGCTTGAAGGGACTGATTGCCGCGGGGCTGCTGGCAGCTTTGATGAGTACGATCGCCGGGGCATTGAACAGCACAGCGACTCTGATCAGTATTGATGTCGTGAAAAAACTGAAACCGGAAACCAGCGATGCGCGACTGGTGGTTGTCGGGAGGATCACCGCCGTGGTGGTCATGATCCTGGCGATTGGCTGGTCCACGATGGGGAGTAAATTTGAAAGCATCTTTTCCGGATTGAACAGTATGATTGCCTGCCTGGCGCCGCCGATTACTGCGGTCTTCATCTGGGGTGTGCTCTGGAAACGGGGGACTGCACAAGCTTCGCTGTCGACTTTAATTATCGGTTCGATTCTGGGCGGGCTGACATTTGCGCTCGACTTCGGATTTGAACTGATCACAAAAGAGATGGGAATTCCCTTTATGTTGCAGGCCTGGTGGCTGTTTGTCATCTGCTCGGTGGTGTTTGTGTCAGTCAGTCTGCTGACTCCACCTCCTTCTGAAGATCAGGTTAAAATGATGTGCTGGCAAAACCCATTGAGAGAAATCGTGCTGAAACCCCTGTCAGGAATTACCGATCCGCGACTGATTGCCATACTGCTGGCTGGAATCATGTCGGGGATCTATATTACGTTTGCCTGATCAGCAATCAAACAGGGACCGATGATTATTCCGTCGGCTTTTGTGCCTGCTGGAGCATTTCATCGATGAAAGGGATGATGTGTTTTTCGTAGGTGAAACCTTCCTGCCCGTAAGCGAGGGTTTCGTTGTCGAAGCGTTTCTGCAGTTTCCCGTCAGTGCCATACACATAGGCGGCGGGAATCGAGGCGAGATCAAGCTTCTTATACAGATCTTCGTCTGGTGTGCTGGAAATCAGGTTGACGATCTCTGCATCCTGCTTCGTGTAAAACTCCATGAGCTCTTCCCTGCTGGATTCCGGAGGATAAGTCTTGCTGCCGTCATAATTGAGGTTGAAGGAAACACAGACGACTTTTTCCGGATACTTCTTCTGCAGCGCGACCAGGTGCGGGAACTCGCGAAGGCAGGGTTCACACCAGCTCGACCAGAGATCGACAATAACGATTTTATCGTCCTGGCTGCCGATGAATTCCTGCAGCTGTTCCCAGTTGGCAATTTGAGCGGTGATCCCATCCTGTTCAAAGGTCTGTGCACCGGGAATTGCCGGTGCGGTTTGTTTCTTTGTTGCTGGCTCTGCTGGGGAAGCATCTACTGTTTGAGCGGTGGTATCCGGTTCTACCGGAGGATCCGCTGTGCTGCCTTCCTGGCTGCAGCCAAAAAATAAGACGAGTGAACCAAACAGACAGAGTACTTGAGGCGACATGTTTCTGTTATTTCCAGATATTGAGTTTCAAAAGAGGTCAGTTATTTTGTGATTTTGACCAGTCCGGCGGCTTTGGCCTGTGGTACCGGGTCTTCGTAGGGAAGTGCTTTCAGGAATTCGACGAGGTCGGCACGTTCCTGTTTTGAAAGCTGGCTGGTTTTGCCGTGTTGATCATTATGATTATAGGTCGTCAAAACTTCTTCGAGTGTCTCTGCTTTGCCGTGTGACAGATACGGGGCAGTGCGGTAGATGCCCAGGAGCGTCGGAGTATCATATTCAGGCCCCATTTTTTCACCGGGATTATCGACGGCGGTGCCGACGTTGTGCCGCGTAATCGATTTCGAAGGAACCGAATCAGTCAGGAAGGGACCTGAGTGACAGGTGGCGCACTGGGTCTGCTTTGAGAAAAAGAGCTGGCGTCCGCGCTGGGCTGCGGGGGATAAGCCATTTTTCGCATACGGGCTGAGAGTGAAATCGTGTGTGTTGGAATACGCGGCCATGGCATCGAGGGCCTCTGATAATCCTTTGTTGGGTTTATCTAATGATTCATAAATTCTGCCGCGTGCCAGGCCTTTCCCCTGCATCAGGGGGCCACGGATTGTGTGTTCGAAGTCCTGAACTTCATCGCGGTCAGCCGACCAGTGAATCGGGTGGGTCCACGCCATGCCGGCCAGTGACTGAGTATTTCGCAGGCCTTCCGGATTATGCCAGGTCTTTCCATCGGGCTGTCCGTCGGGATGACAGCTGGCACAGGAGATCCAGAGACGGCTCGTCATGGGTTGCAGCGCTGTGTAGAACAGACGTTTGCCCAGCAGGACTTCGTCGCTTAAGGGATTTTCTGTGACTTTGATCGTGGCCAGCCGACTGAGTGAGTGTGTGTCGTAAGCGACAATTTCGAAGTCGAGGGCATTGTAAACGTAGAATGTATTTCCATCGGGGGCGACGCGTACACCACGGGGGTTCGCGCCAACGTTGAGAGAACCGCGGAAGGTGAGTTCGCGGTAATCGTCATCAATTACATTGCTGACATACAGATCGTCGGTTCCGGCGAAGACGATAAAGAACGTTTTTCCATCGGGAGTGATGGCGGTATCCCACGGATTGCAGGTGACGCGAGCACCGCGGAACGAGTCCATCGGAATTTTGCGACGGCGTTTGCCTGCTTTGGGTTTCGTATCAACGATGGAAACGATGGGGAAGATCGAACCGGCGCCGTGTGCGACAGTGATGCGTGAGCGAATATGAGGCAGATAAGCTTTGGCGCGACGGGGGTGCAGGGTGATCTGTCGAGAGAGATTATCGGTGCTGCCGCCCGGCCATTCGTCGACGGTTTTTCCCGTTTTGACATCCACCCGGCGAACCAGTGCGGAATAGTATTCAGTGGTAAACAGACTCTGGTTATCGCTGGAGACAGCGATGCCACGCAGATGCTTTCCGGATGAGAACTCGCGGACGATTTTTTTTGTCGCAGGATCGATCTCTACAATGCGGCCGGGATAGTCAAGTGTGACGAAAATACGTTTGCCGTCCGTTGTGGAAACCACGCCGTACGGTTCGTCGAAGACTTCGGTCTGTCCGGTCTGTTTGCCGGTGTCGGCATTGAGGAACACGATGCGGTCTTCATCGTAGACGGCGGTCGCGACCTGATGGCTGTCTCCCACGAAGGAGACGCCTTCGGGATGTTTACCGACTTTGATTTCGTGGAGTTTTTGACTGATTTTCAAATCAACAATGGTGACTGAGCCACTGTCTCTGTTCGAGCAGGCCAGCAGTTTCCCATCGGCGGAAATGTCAAGCAGACTGTTTGACTGACCGGCGGAAAGATGCCGCGTGGTGAAGAACTGGCTCGCACATAATACGAGCGTCAGCAGTAGAGCAGAATGAACGGACCTGACACGAAGAAACATGTAAACCCCTTTTGTTACTGTGTAGATTCGTCTGAGACTTTTCGGGCGGGAAGTAGAAACCCCGCTCACCGGTCAGGGTAAGCGGGGTCGATTCCTGGTTAAAAAGCAATCTCATCAATCGTTAGTTCAAGATTTTGGAAGTCTCTTTTACGATCTGAGAGATTTTGTCTTTGGAAAGGTCGTCTTTCTTGAAAGCGTGATTGACCTTTACTTCTCCGTTGACCCACATCAGTACGGTGATGTCAGCGTCTTTGGAAATATTGTAGGCAGCAGGACCCGCTTCGCCTTCGTAGTTGGTCAGCGGTGTGTTTTTGATTTTCTTGCTGTCAGCGACTTTTTTTAGTTCAGCGTTGGATTTGTCAGCATCGTCTGTCAGGTGCACGACAAATGCGGCCATTTTCTGATCACGGTTTTTACCGACTTTAGCGTCGATTTGAGTGATCAGATCCTGGACGTTGCCATTCATGTCCCGAGTGAAAATATTCACTACAGGTCGTTTGCCGTAGCTGCAGCGATAACATAGTGATTTACCAGCGTTAGGTCCTGTACAATCATTGACTGTGTAAGGAGCTGGTTTTCCACCAACTTCGATTCCAGATTTCAATTCGGCTGCTGAGCTGAATGAGCTGGCTGCAACGAACATCAACGCGACTGAAAGTGTAAGCAGTCTTTTCATGTATTTCTCCTCAAATTCCTATACGTGACAAAAGTGTTCTGCGGGATGCAGATGATACGTTAATACTAACGTATCGGTAAATTTTAAATTGTGTGAAACAGCAGTGCAAACCAACGGGCTGAAAATCTCGGGATACACGCCGACGTCACTTCATTGTTTCTTAACCTTTGAAATAGTCAACTTGCGATTTGGGAACTTTTAACATCAGGGTCGTTCCCAGACAGCGGGCAGTTCTTTCGAAGCTTCCCCATAGGTCTGGGAGACGATAAAGCCGCTGGCCTGGGATGTGTAAAAAATCCGCCCGTTGGAAACGACGGCTCCCAGACACTCGCGCGAGTCGATGGCGGGGCCGGTGGAAACCAGCTTGCCGTCGTCTGATAAATCGATCATATCCATATTGGCGCCCAGTACATAAGGCTCAGAGAGTGTGAATCGACAGCAGGCATAGTTGTGCCCGATACTGTTCACGACTTTACCTGTTTTGTGATCGAAGACGTTTCCTTTTCCCCGGAGCGCATTGGAAAAGATGTAATCCTTGCCAACGGTGACGACATTCAAAGCCGAGGTCACTGCATCGGACTGCCAGACCAGCGCACCGTCTTTCGCATCCAGGCACCAGACAAACCGGTCCTGCGTGTCTTCATTCGCACGGTTGTATCCACCTATATAAATGCGTCCGTCGCGGGCACTGAGCGTGCATTTGGATGTGACATAATATTTGTTGGTCAGCCAGACGACATCCCCTGTCCTGGGATCCAGGCAGGCGGTGATTCCATTATTTTCGACGGGTAAACCGCGGCGTTTACGCTGACTGCTGGCATAGCCGAAGAAGGTGGAGTAATACAGTTTCCCGTCCAGAATGGCGATGCCACAATCATTGCCGCCACGACCGTAGTCGGAGAAATCTTTCTCCCAGACGACTTTGCCTGTGTCGAGATCCCAGGCCCAGATGCGCGGGCGGTGATCCCGGGGGTAATAGGGATTGTCGTTCGAATAGATCCAGCTCATGACTTCGCGACCGTCTTCTTTGACCGCTGGTTTGCCGCCGAAGGTGAAGGCTTTCTCTGTTCCCTGGGCCGCATATTCGCCGGACCCGGAAGCATAGATGGCAATATTACCTGAGACGACGGGGGGAAACTGTCGGCTCCAGCTGGGAGAACCGGTGAAGGGGGCTTCCCAGAGCAGATCGCCGGTGGCAGCATCCAGACAACGCATGACGGACTTTTTGATCCCTGCCTGAGGGATCAGCAGTTTGCCGTCGATGTAGAGAGGCGAAGTAAACGAGAGATAGACGTCGGGCCAATAGCGTCTCCAGAGCAAACGGCCGGTATCCTGTTCGACGGCGATGATCTGTCCTTCAGCAGTATGCGTATAAAGACGACCGCCGCCACAGACAGGCAGATGTTTAACCGTGCCTTCCAGACGCCGCGCCCACCGCATTCGCAGAGGCGGTTTCAAGTCCTGGGCATTGGCATTGGTGCCCCCGAAGTCGCCGTAGTTGGTGTACCAGTCAAATTCCGGTTTGGCGAGAGGACCGGTAAGGGGATTGCGGATTTTCCAGAGTTCCAGGTCTTTTGTTGGGAGTGCGGCCTGTGTCTGGGGCGTGGTACCATCGGCATTGAGAATGTAGAGATAACCGTCTTCGCAGGGGACATAGATTTTCTGGTCGGCAATAGCGACGGGAGCTGTAATCGGTGCCTGAAACGCTGTTTTGAATTCTGTGATCTGTTTATCTGAGAGCGAGATGGCATACAAAGTTCCATCCAGGCCGCCATAAACAATGTGGTTGTCCGTGATGACCGGCGGGCAGATGGAGGGGGCTTCACAGAGCACGTCGGTTGTTTCAGAGTCGAGTGTATGACGGACCAGGCCAAGACCGGCTTCGGGACGAACACGAAAGACATCGTTGCCGCGAACAGTGACCGAGGCAAAGCCGAGCAGGCCGGGATCGCGGATGGATGTTTGAGTGCCTTTAATATAGTCCGCCTGGATTTTGTCGCCGTCCAGTCGCATAACTTCGACGCGGCCTGCGTTGTCGCGGCGATGCCATTGCACGAAAACATTGCCGGCGGCATCCGCGCTTTGACCAAAGGTGGCGGGGAACTCTGCACCGGCGTACTTGGGAATTTCTCCCACGACCTGCAGCTCTGGGGTTGTGCCACTATCTTTCAGAAAGACCGTTCGACCGCCGGCGGGGATGACCAGGGAATCACCGGCGAGGCAGATATCGCGGGAACAGACGAAGTGATCCTTCCAGGTGACTCGGTCTTTTCGGTGTTTTAACCAGTCTGCGCCGCTCCATCGATTGCCCTCAAAGTCGACGACTTCTTTGACAAAGTCCCAGGTCCAGACGACTTCACCGGCCGGTTCGACTGCATAAACCTGCGCGCCCAGGGTAGCGAAATAGACGCGGCCTTTGTTGACAACCGGGGCAGAGAAGATCGGTTCCCGGCAGTCCAGTTCTTTGATGACGGCACCGGTTTTGAGATCGAATACATAATAATAGCCGGCAGCAGTACCGACGTGGAGGTAGTTATCGATGATGGCGGGCGAAGCAACATTATTGCAGTTCCCCGTTCCCCCTTTCGTAGCGTATTTCCAGAGGACTTTCCCGGTCTGTCCATTCAACGCGAAGACAACACCCGCGCCATCTACTACGAAGACGGTTCCCTGGCTGACGACTGGCGATGTATAAATGCCGTCGGTTAACGGGACGGCTGCGGCCAGAGAGAGGGGCGTCTGGATGGAGATGGCAGGTGCATTACCGGAACGCTGGCTGTCTCCTTTCAACTGCAGCCAACTGTCTGCGGCTTGAGTAAAGGAACAGAAGAGCGTCAGAATCAGGAAAGTCTGAAACCAATCAAAGCAGCGGCAGGATCGTATCATCATCGTCTTTCCAGACTGCGGTTTTGAGGAAAAACTGGCGGGACTCAAGGTCGGATACTCATATTATTTGTGGATCATCGTGGCATTGGGGAAGGATTTTCAAAGCTCATATCAATGATTCCATATATTGATCATAGACGGCTTAAATTTAGGAGTCTACCATTTTTCGGGTTTTTCGCTGAGAAGGACGAATATTTTTTAAGGTTGCTAATTATAAAAAAAACGGCTCCCCGTGAAGGAAGCCGTTCTGGATTTTGCAATGAAAAAGTTCTGGTTTTAGAGCAGTTTGGTGACTGCTTCGCCATCGTGGGCGACTTTGAAGGGGCGACCTTCAGAGGAGAAGATTTCTTTGTCCAGAGGCAGATTTAAAGCTGACGCGATGGTCGCATTGAAGTCAGCCGGCAGCACGCCGTCAGCATCAACGCTTTGTCCCCCTTTATCAGACTTTCCGTAGAACTGGCCTCCCTTGATACCGCCACCCATTAAGGCGGCAGAGAAGACGCCGGGATGATGGTCACGACCACCATTCTGGTTGATTACGGGAGTACGGCCGAATTCGGTGGTGAGAACGACCAGTGTTTCATCCAGCAGTCCGCGTTCCGACAGTTCCTTGAGCAGGTTGCCGAGTGCCTTGTCCAGAATACCGGTTCGAGTGGGAAGAATCCCGTCGTCGTAAATATCGCGGTGCATGTCCCAGCCACCGAAGTTGACTTCGACGCAGCGGACGTTGTTTTCGACCAGGCGGCGTGCCAGCATACATCCCTGGCCGAATGAGTTGCGGCCGTATTTGTCACGGTCTTCCGCTTTTTCTTCATTCAGGTCGAAGGCTTTCAGTTCATCGCTGGAGAGCAGGCTGGTGGCCTGAGAATAAAAGTCCGTGTAAGCCAGGACGTTTTGATTCTTGAACTTGGTCTGAAACTTTTTGTCGAACTTATTGATCAGATCAATTCGTTTTTCAAAGGTGTTTTCCGACAGGTAGGAAGGAGTATCTGTATTCTCCAGCCCCCGATTGGGGTCACCAATCGGCAGGGGGCTGTAAGAAGGGTCCAGGAATCCTGAACTCGGGTGTCGGGCGGGCGCACTGATCAGAACGGTGTCGGGCAGATTTTTATTCTGACGTCCACGGAAACGCTGGATCCACGGTCCCATAGAGGGGTGCCGGGTCGAAGCGATTTCTTTGTAGCTGGTCCGCATCAGGTATTCACCAGGGCCATGCGCGCCGGTTTCGGTATACATGGAATTGATGACGGCCATCTTGTCAAATTCTTCTGCCAGTGTAGGGAGAAACTCGCTGATCTGGGCTCCGGGAACGCTGGTTTTGATGCCTTTGGTGTCCCCCTGGTTTTTATGACCTGGTTTCAGGTCAAACGTATCCAGGTGAGTCATGGCGCCTGCCATATACAGGTAGATCATGCGTTTGGCTTTCCCTTTGACGGGTGTGCCTTTTGAGCTTTTGCTTTTTGCGGGAGCTGCTTCCAGCATGTTGTTGAACACGGGCAGCACGCTGACACCCAGTGCAGATTTGGCAGCATATTCCAGGAACCGCCGCCGACCGACTCCGTCGAGTTGTTTATAGAGTTCTCTCATCTGTATGCCTTTTATATTGATTTGAATTAGTTGTCATTTGCATAACCGGCTCCCACGGTTTGACCGGAGGGAGCCGAAATGGTTTTATTGAATAAACAGGAACTCGCGGGTATTCACGAGTGACCAGATCACGTTACCGTAACCTGCAGGGCCATTGTTTTCGATTTCGTCCATGGCGATTTTCAACTCATCTGCGTCGGGACGACGGCTGAGGATGGTCATGAAAATCACATCAACGCCATCTTTAATCGTTTTCTGCTCGATCACGTTGTTGTAGATCGTGGAACCTTTTTCCAGCATCATGTGAGTGACCGGGCCATTAAACATGAACAGCACCTGTGGCACGGATCCGGTGTCGGATGAACCAGAGATCAGTTCACGGTCGGACTGACCGAAAGTACGCAGGAAGTGGCTGGGCGGTACCGGAGAAGGGAGTTCGGCAGCACGGGCCAGCAACTGACCTTTGTACTTGTATTTCTTTTCCCGCTTGTATCGCGTACGGTCAATTTCTTCCCGTTTCTTTTCATCCGCATCCAGGACTTCCTGGGCGGTCGCTTTATTGAGGTCGACCGAGATGATTTCGGTTTCCATTTCTGCAGGCAGTTCGCGGTATTCTTCGGGGTCCACCACGGCGATCGTAAGGAAGGAATCCCAGGCCTGTTCGGCGGTCATGCGACGCAATACCGGTCCCGGGAAGTGATAGATTTCACTCAGCGGAACATCCTTGGGAGATGCCTGTCGTTGATATGTTTTTGTGTTAAACACAATTCGCAGATATTCCTTCATATCGAAATTCAATCGTTTCATTTCTGATTCGAGGAATTTCATCAGTTCGGGGTTTTCTGCGACAGTACTGTCCATCATATCGTCGACTGGTTCGATCTGACCTCTTCCAAAGGCCTGGGTCCACAGTCGGTTGGCAATGGTCAAAGCAAATCGGGGATTGTCTTTAGAGACCATCCAGCGGGAGAAAGCCTGGCGAGGCGTTTCGCCTTTGCGAATGTCTGCCGGTTTACCGAAGATGGTTTTGGGTTCGACCACCGATTTCGGTTTGGCGTCCGTATAAGCGTAGTCATGTGGCAGCTGAATCTTACGGTTATTATCGTGCACAACCATCATGTTCACGCGGATCATGCGGTTGAACCGTCCCTGTTTTCGGCGTCGGTCTTTTTCTTCCTGATCCAGTTCTGCGAACTCTTTACGCAGACGGCTGTTGGGATCCTGACCGGTGTAGAAGCGTTTGTCACGGCCACTGGCGCGGGTCGAAGAACCGAACGTGAAAGCCGCCATTTCGTAGAATTCTTTCTGCTTCCAGCGATCAAAGGGATGATCGTGGCATTGCGCACAGCCGATGCGGGTTCCCAGGAAAATACGCACGGTATTATTCATGTTGTCCAGCGGCATGCCGGAATCACGCTGCATGTAACCGGTGGCGGGGTTCTCCCAGATCAGGCCTTCCGCGGTGATCATTTCATTGACCATTTTGTCCCAGGGCTTGTTCTCTGCCAGGCATTGTTTGATCCACTGACGATAGGGAGAGCCATCGACGTTGTTATTCAGGCGGTCGGTGTAACGTAAGACGTCGGCCCAGTAGTTGTAGAAGTGGCTGGCGTAACCGTCGCTGTTCAACAGACGGTCGATGAGCATCTTACGTTTGTCGGGGTGGCGTGACGCCAGGAAGTATTTAGTTTCCCGATAAGTGGGGATCGTGCCGGTGATGTCGAGGTAGATGCGACGCAGGAACTGTTCGTCGGTCGTCATCGGGTTGGGCTCGACTTTGTATTTCCGATAGTTGGCTTCAACCAGCTTGTCGATCTGTTCTGCCGATTTGATCGCTGAAGAAAGTTTGGTCGTACTGACGGGCTTGGATTTGACTGTGAATCGTGGCGGGAGCGGTTCTTCTTTTTTCGGAGCGGCTTTCTTTGCGACGGGTTTTCGTCGTGGTGCTGCCTCGGAGTCGGGCAGGCTGGAGAAGACGATGAACGCAAAGACGGCAACACAACAACTGCTTAACTTCCAGTGCCGCGCAAGCAGACCGCGGCGACCGATTTGGTTTCCTGACATGCAATAACTCCCAGAGTCGTTCCTTGAATTGTTCAGAGATGACAGCGTACCAGACTGCAAATGAAGTGACAGGCTGGACCTGTGTCATATATTCTATACAAAACGCAACAGTAAAAACTAATGCAAAGCTAATTAATTTTGTCTTAACCTGCGTGTTTTTTGCTCACATAAGGGTACAAAAAACTACTGGCAGTCGCTGGGGGTCCGGAGCATTTCCGAGCCGATTTCTGATCTGGAAACGGAGTGGGCCGACGATCAACAGAGTTGGGAAACACGACGCGAAACAGGCTGCAAATCATTGCAGATGATAAGAGCAAGGCATTCAGGCTATTGCGTGAATACCGCATTGTTTTGCAGATTCCCGTCGGTACAACCGTTGCTTTCGAATCTGCTTCAGTAAGTTCGTCTCTGGTTTTTATCTGGTAAAAGTGCCAGAACGATTGGACCGAAAAATGCGACTCCGATGAATTCCGCCAGCAGGACCTGCAACAGCAGGTATGCCGTCAGGATAAAACAGAATGTGATAATGAATCCCAGTTCCCCGGAATAACCCTTGTCTGTCGCAATATACACAGAACCGGTAAGAAAACCTATAAGCAGAATTCCCATTGCCAGGAAAGTGATTATTCCCGAAGCAGCGGGATCAAGTTGACCAGGGTTGTCTGTTGATGGCGGAAAGACAGTGCCCATCGCGATCAATCCGAGAAATATCAGAACAGAGATCAGGATAATCAAATAACCAGTTCCCATAATTCTTTTTGTTATCTTTTTTGCGTTCTCGGCTTCCTGTTCAGAAGTCAAATTATATCCGGTTACATTATTCAATTTGACTTGCCGCAATTTCGCATCAGTGAAAATGGCCTCAGTCAGATCCGCGTCGCTCAAATCAGTTTCGATCAGATTTGCTTTACTTAACTCAGCAGCTGATAACCTGGCTCCACTGAGATTAGACCATTTTAAATTCGCTCCCCTCAGGTCAGCACCACTTAAATCCGCTTTCCTTAAATCGGCATTGAAGAAATTTGCTTCCATTAATTTAGTGTGGGCAAGCTTCGTTTCGTTTAAATCAGCATGACTAAAATTGGACTGATTCAAATAAGCAGCTTCCAAATTCGCTTCATTCAAAATGGCGCCTGTCAGATTGCCCCCAGTCAGGTCAGCCTTCTGCAGATTGGCGTGACACAAATTAGTTTGGCAAAGTCTGGCTTGCCCCAGATAAGCTCCTGATAAATCACTGCCTTCGAGGTTCGCATCTCGCAGGTCTGCATTTCTCAGATCAGCTTCCGACAGATCGAGATCACTTAAGTTATCTCTTCGCAAATCCGCTTTAAAAAGATCCAGACCTGCATCGGGATGCCTGCTTTTCCATTGATTGATCGCTTGATTTCCCTGTCGGATGATCCATATGTGATCCGGATTCGCCACAGTTGCCTCTTGTTACTTGGGATTTACCGATTTCTTAAAAGACTGATTCGTATATCAATATCTATCAAACGGGGAAAAATATATCCAAAGAAATTATGCAAAATGTGTCATTCCATTTCTGGCAGATCCTGATTGTCGGCATTTCTCTCAATTCAGCAGACAAACGAAATTGAGCGCGTTACAATGCAGGTCCGTTTTATTGTAACAGTGATATCCTCGTCCAGGCAGCTCAATCGGAGGTTTTTTGTGAACAGTCCTAATCCCATTCACGCCGGGTTTTTCCTCTCTCAATTCAATGTCAACCGATCCTGGCGACTGGTTACTGCTCTGACAGCGGCAATGCTGTTGCTGTCGGGAATTACTTTCGCTGCTGAACCTGAAGCGAAGGCAGAGTGGAAGTATCAGCCTGAGTTGCTGAAACCGTTCTGGCAGGGGGATACGGTGCGCGGGGAATCAGTCCTGTTTATTCAAGATCCGGAAACCGGGACAGCGAGTGCATCGGTCCTGTTTCCGATCGACAGAGTTTTGAAAGTGACTAACTCCGCGGGGACGATTACTTATGAGGAATGCCGCGACTATTGCTGGAATCCAGGGACGCACGAAATTATGCTGACTGCCAATTCGAGAATCAATTCGCAGACGCCTGCTGACCTGCGTCGTCCCGATGACTCACAGCGACATAAACTGACGCACCGCGACGGGAATGGCGAGATCTTCTTTGGCGGGAAACTTGAATATCACAACATGCAGACCTGCATCACCTACACTCACGAGCCGGTCAACTGGCAGGGGATTACGCCGACCTTTGATGAGAAAATGCTGCCCCGCACGATAAGCAAGCTGCGCGAGCAGAAGCCGGTTTCCATCGTGTTAATGGGAGACAGTATCTCGACGGGCTGTAATGCGTCAGGCTGGGCAGGAGCGGCGCCGTTTCAGCCAGCGTTTCTGGAACTGCTGCAGCAGCATCTGGAACATCAGTATCAGACGAAGGTCAAAGTCACCAATCCTTCAGTCGGAGGCAAAGACACGCGCTGGGCTCTGACAGAAGTCGATCAGGTGGTGGCGCCGCAACCCGATCTGGTGATCATCGCGTTTGGCATGAACGATTCCGCCGGTCGCTCTGCCAAAGAGTATCAGGCGAACACGAAAGCCCTGATGGAAGAGGTGCGAAAAAAACTGCCGGACGCCGAATTCATTCTTGTCGCCCCCATGCTGGGCAACCGGGACTGGGTGCGACTCAAGCATGAGCTGTTTCCCCAGTATCGCGATGCGCTGGCGGAACTCTGCAAACCGGGAGTCGCGCTGGCAGATATGACTTCGATCTGGACCGAATTTCTCAAGCAGAAACAGGACTGGGATCTGACCGGAAACGGCGTCAATCATCCGAATGATTTCGGTCATCGCGTTTACGCGCAGGTTCTATCAGCCTTGCTCGTTCCACCAACGGTCTCTGTTTCGACAGCAGCAGAGAGTCCTGCTCCGGAAGAGTTGATGCTGTGGAACGGTCAGGCACCGATCGATAAGGAACATTTCAAAAATGAAGATACGAAAATTACCGTGCATCGTCCGGCAAAAGGGAACGGTGCTGCGATTGTGATTTGTCCGGGAGGCGGTTATCAGCGGCTGGTGACCGGCGGAGAAGGGCACGGCATTGCCAAGTGGCTCAATCAGCATGGGATTACCGGGATTGTGCTGGAATACCGGATGCCCCACGGTCGCACGTATGTGCCATTGATAGATGCGCAGCGGGCGATCCGCATGGTGCGAGCGAACGCCAAACGCTGGGACATCGATCCCGATCGGATTGGCATCATGGGCTTTTCCGCTGGCGGACATCTGGCCTCCACCGCGGCGACACACTTTGATAAAGGAAATCCCCAGGCGAAAGAACTCGTTGATCGCGAAAGCTGTCGTCCCGATTTTGCCATCCTGGTCTATCCCGTCGTGACGATGGGCGAAAGTACGCATGGGGGCTCGCGTAAAAACCTGCTGGGTGAAAATCCGACGCCGGACATGGTGAAGCTGTTCTCCAACGAAAAGCAGGTGACCGCAGAGACACCTCCCATTTTCCTGGCACATGCCGTTGATGACAAACCGGTGCCCATCAAAAACAGCCAGGATCTGTATGCGGCTCTGCAGGCGAAGAAGATTCCTTCCAAACTGCTGGAACTTCCTTCCGGCGGTCATGGACTGAATGGCTACAAAGGCCCGATGTGGGACGCCTGGCAGAAGCAGTCAATGGAATGGCTGGCCAAGCTGAAGATCATTCCGGAACAGGACGCGAACGATTGAAGAATGTTGAATTGAAGAAGCTGGACTTCGTTTCTCATTGAGTCACCAGGAGAATCAACGTGCTGTTACAGATAAAACTGATGGGAAATGCTTTATATATCTCTCTACTGATTCTGATGCCAGTCCATGTATTCTCTGTCTCTGCTACTGGAGCGGAACCAGATAAACCCCGGGCGCAGGCTGAGTCGAAGGAACCTGCATCCGGGGAACAGCAGATCGAAACGCTGCAGGATCTGATTCGTGAGATTGAACGCAATGAGAAGTTCTATGCAGACCAGCGGCTCAAACTGACACGAGTTTACGAAAAATTTCCCAAAGCGGCAGACCCGGATCAGCAGATTCGAAAACAGTGGGACTATTCACTCACTTTACAGGGACAGAAATTTCGACTGGAAGAGAAATCCAAAGGGCGTTTAAAAGTGGGGTATATCGGGGCAGTGAAAGTCCCGAAGAACGGTCCTAAAAGCAGATACAGTGAGTCGGAATCAATTCAGGTTTTTGATGGAACCACCTTTCGCAGTCTGCGGAAGCTACTTATCGAGACTCCAGAGAACGCCGAGCAAACTCACTCCCAGCGTCAAGGTCAGGTTTCGGATGAGTACCCGAGCCTGACGAACCTGGCCCGGCCGCATATGTATCTGCTCAGCAGTGGAGCCCCGAAGGTTCCTCTCTCCACGTATATGAAAGGGGCGCCAGCAGTATTGGCGTACCCGAACCCTTCTTATGTTGCTCCCGGTTCGAAAATTGAAACTCAACTCTTAGCAGATCGTGAATTTCAGGGGCACAAATGCAAGAGGGTGCTCATTGATGTCATTCTCTCCAACGGAACCCGTCATAACGGCTGGGAACTCTGGCTGGCTGTGGATCGAAACCTGCTGCCTGTGCGGAATTTGAGTTACACGTACCGCTGGTCAACAGAGATGCCCATTGCGGAATCGACGGTCGATGAATGGCGAGAAGTCCAACCCGGTGTCTGGATACCTGTGAGGTTTCACACCGACCGATACGATTCGTTCGTGATCAAACGGGAAGGGAAACAGCAGCTTTCGTGGCGGGAAAAATTCCATGTCACCAGCATCTCGCTTGATCTGCAGCAACTGTCTGAAACTGTTTTTTCGAATCTTGATTTCCCAGCAGGAACTCGGGTTTATATCAAAGAAGAGGGAACCGTCACGGAACGCAAAGAAGAAAAAGCAGATCCCTGAAAGGGGGCTCATTTTTTTCTCGATTCTCTCACTGATAACATGATGAAGTGGTATGCCTGAATTCTCATAGAAGGTAGTGATCTCTTGGTGCGCCGCAAACAGAAGCAACCGAAATTACAGCAGACGGTTTCGATTCCGGAAGAGACCTGCTTTTACTGTGACTATGTAGATGAAGACAGTTAGTCATTTAGGGGAGGTTACCTGGACTGGTGTAGGTAGTGGGTGATCAAAATCGAATCAGAGGGACTCATCTCCTGGCTTCATTACCTCAAATCATGTTAATCTCTCTGCTGCCCCCTCCAAAAGGGATTAAACTGAATGAAACTATTGAGTATGACATTCGAACAGGAAGAAACACAATTTGTTTCCTCCTTTCCCTCTCGAGCTAGTGAGCCTGAATATTATGATGCCCTTGATCTTGCTGTCCAGCAATTCTTAACGTTCCTGGAAACGGTTGAAGGGCCGAGCTTGTGGTATTCCAGAAATAGCTCACTTTTCAGTTTCTACGCTCGTGATTCCCAACATGAAAATGATCTTGTACCACCTTTGGCGTTCGTCAAAATCTCCGGGTTTAACAGTTACCATTTCAATTCCTCACCTGTCTTTTACAGGATTGAATATCCTTTGCCACGCGAAGCACGTCCCTGGGTTCCAGCGTCTGCGGAAATTGTGGAGGAGGGGGCTCAGACGGTACCACGTGATGTCATTCCCAGAGTTAAAAGGCGGCACGGGAATAATAATCTCTGGGCAAGTGCCTGGGTAACTTTAACAGCCAGTGGTGAAGAGATGGCGGCAACCCAGTTATTAAATGCGATTGCCGCTTCGGATACGAATCCGAGTCGAACGCGTGCCCACTGGATATGGTATCTCTGCCCGGTCTGTGACTTGCACTCTCCCCATTACATGGTGCACTGTGAGCGTTGTCGTTTTTCTTTTCCTCCAGAAAATGAGATGAAATCAAAAGGCCTGTATCGGACAGTATCCGCTCCTGAAGGCATTATCGCACCTGAAACGGATTGATCAGGAACGAGAACAGGCAAATTTCTGTTCGCCAGGTTGTCGGTAGATTATCGATAAATATGAGAAATAAGAGTCTATGAAAATCACAGGAATCAAGCATCAGTGGGGGGATCAACTTCTGAAACGGTGGGGACCCGATCCGGATTCATACAATGTCTATCGGGAATACGATTTTCCAAACTATCAACTTCTCACATATCTCGAAACGATAGAGGGGCCGGATCTCTGGGTTGGTACTTCACATTCGATGATGAATTTCAATGCCCGGGATGCGGAAGACCCCTCCGATCATGTGCCTTCTCTGGCGTGGATACACGCATCGCGTGATCCAGGCTGGTATCTGCTGGAATATCCGATGCCTCAGGAATTCTGTCCCTGGTTCAATTTGAAGCAGGGACAGCAGGATCATTCTGAGGCAACCGTCACAACTTATACATATGGCGTAGAGTCGACCGCAGAGATGTTACTGGCTGCCATCGCAGCTGCGGAAACCAATCCCGGACGCACGCGAGCTGACTGGTTGTGGTATATTTGTCCCCGATGTGAGTTTCACTTACCTCAGTACCGGTCACAGTGCGAGCGTTGTGGTTCACATCTGCCGAATCAGGAAGTGATGCAGGCCAGGGGGCTTTATCGGAAATCTCATACCCCGGAAGGGGCCGTAGTTCCCAGTCAAGCGGAAGGGCACGCGGCTGAGACGCAAGACTGACTTGAGAAGCTCAGATGGCTTACAGAACCGATTCGCTAATAAATTAGCTTTTCGTATTGACACGCCTTGTGTAAACGCTAATAATTTAGCGTGTCAGTTTTGAAGCGATTACAGGGAACGGGAAATGTCACAGCATATCGAACTCAGCCGGCGGGAACGCCAGATTATGGATTCGATTTATTCGCGCGGGGAAGCGACGGTGCTGGAGATCCAGTGTGATCTGCCGAACCCGCCGACGCCAACCGCGATTCGGACGATGCTGCGTATTCTGATGGAAAAGTCCATCGTGAGTCGGCATAAGCGGGGACGCGAGTTTGTGTACGCGCCCACATCGCCACGACGACCGGAAGGGACGAAAGCCTTGAAGCATGTGATCCAGACTTTTTTTGATGGTTCCTTTAAGCAGGCTTTAGCGGCGCAGCTGACCAGTGGCGACGATACTCTGACCGACGACGAATTGCGTGAGATGGTCAAACTAATCAAAGCAGCGCGAGAAAAGGGAAATTAAACGATGGATGTATTTTGGAAACTTATTGCGTTTATCGGACAGCCTGATTTCCTGCTGGACCTGGTGATCAAGTCGACCGCGATTCTGGTGGCTGCATTTCTGTTGACACGGTTGTTACAACAGGCGAGCGCCTCCGTACGGCATACGGTCTGGGGGGCTGCGCTCCTGGCGGTACTGGCTTTGCCTGTCATCAATGCGAGCCTGCCGAAATGGACGATGGGAACGTTTTCCCTGTCACAGACGAATACTTCCAATCCGAATCAAACTGCACCGGTAGCAGAGCCTGTTGTGAAAACGATACCGTACAAAGCTGCAAATCCTGCTGCCAGCCAAACAGAAATACCGCCTGTTGTCACGTTCACAACTCAGCACAAGGTTCAAAACAGTCGCTCCGCAGACGCGACGTCTTATATTTCACAAGCTATGCAGTGGTTGAGCGTCTGCTGGTTGATCGGAGTGGTGCTGATGCTTTTGCGACTGGCGGTGATGTCGGTTCGACTTCGATCTATCGGTCGGCAGTGTGAAATGGTTTCGGAAGGACGCCTGTTTGACACGCTGCAGACCTGTCGCAATGAACTTGAGTATTCGCAGTCAGTCACCTTGCTCGTTAAAGAAGAGTGGACGATGCCGATGACGTGGGGCATGTTGCGTGCTTCAATCCTGCTGCCGCGCGAGGCGGAACAGTGGTCAGAGCAGGAGGTCCGGTGTGCGCTGCTGCATGAGCTGGCGCATGTCTCGCGTCGCGATTGCCTGCTGCAGCTGTTTGTGCAACTGACGTGTGCAGTCTACTGGTTGAACCCGCTGGTCTGGCTGGCAGCCCGCTGTGTGTATTTAGAACGGGAACGTGCCTGCGATGATATTGTCTTACAAAATGGAACCCGGGCTTCTGAATACGCCGACCAACTGCTGCAGGTGGTCTCGCGATTTCAGGCAGGTCGCAGGATGAAATACCTGGCTGTCTCGATGGCGTCGCGCAACGGTTTTGCAGAGCGACTGCAGGCGATTCTCCTGGAAACCCAGGATCGACGTCCGGTTCGCGTGCGGACGATGGTTGCATTGGCGATGACATTTATCGGGCTGACCGGTCTGCTGGGAGTCTTCCAGGTGGCGTTCAGCGGAACCACATACGCACAGCAGACCGAGACAACTCAGAGTAGCGAACAGCAGTCTCGGGCGGAGTCGCTCAGGCAATCTTCGCAGGCCAAACCGCCAGTGACGAGAGATGTACCTTCTGTTGCCGTGAAGCCGGTTCCCTCATCGCCTCTGAATTCGAAAAATTCACAGCTGCCGAAACAACTGTCCCGACAGGAGTCACTCCCCTTACAGCCGAAGCGAAGTGAATTGAAGCCGCTCCCTGACGTATCTGTTCCAGGAACATTGAAGAAGGGAGCACATACGGATTTGAGTCAGAACCGAAATCGACCTGCGGTGCGGTCGTTGAATGTGGTGTTTGCCCATGATCCGGGAATCGGGAATTACGATGGCATCGTGGGGCGGCCCAGTGATGTGTGGAATTCAGTGGATATTGGCACAACCGCCGTCGACTATCTGCGGTACAGCGATGCGACTCCCAGCACGGCCCGGTTGCGGGTGACCCGTCATGACGGCGAGTGGGGCATTCAAGGGCAGAGCGGAATTTTCCAGGGCTATATTTATCACAACTGTCGCTGTGTGGATCTGGAAACAAAAATTCTCGACCTTCCGGCGGGTAAGTACAAAATCTATGTCTTTGCCCACGGCGATGCGCCCGATCAGAATGCGGAGATCGAACTCAAAGTCGGCAAGCGGGTGATCGGCAGAAAAGCGACCGCCAATGACGGAACCTGGGACTATCGCACTCAGCCTTACCGTGAAGGTCTGCAGTATGTCAGCTTCCAGTTCAAGAAGAAGGCGGGCGAAGAAGTGACACTCATCAGCCATCGCGGCCCCAGCGGTTATTCGATGTTCAATGCCATTCAGATCGTTCCATTGGCCGAAGTGAAGGGACAGCCGCAGCCAATTCCCTCTCACGCACCGCTTAAGCAAAGATAAGTATCTCGATTTCTGGCCACGCTCGACGGTTTCCCGTTTGACGGTAGCATCTCCAAGGCCATTGGGACCGAATCTGGCAGCTCGAGAGACGCGATGGTTTAAAGTGATTCGCCCGGGCGGCACTGTGCTGGCTTGAAAACGGTCACTTTGATCGGAAATCATCCGCATCGGGGATTCCCCTACCACTTCGGGAGTAAAATTCGCTTTTTAACCTGCAAATTTATTCCGTACCATAGGTTGTCTCCTGTTTTTCTTTCGCGTCTCCCGTTCGATTTGAACTGATTTTTACAGATCGCGAGACGCGATAGTTAAATGGGATGTGCTCCAGATGATTGTATCTGTTCTTTCAGGCACGGACTCTCTCAGTTTGGCATAACATCTGCTCTTTCAACTGTTGCGACAGTAAAACGATTGTCTCTGCTTGAGGTGTTTTCGGGTCGGTCAACTCTGCGCCCTCTGGTATTCAAGACCGAACGGGGAGGCAGTTGTTGAGTAATTATTTCCAGATGAATCGCCAGGAAAAGGATCGAATCAATGCAACGAAGAAGCTTGAGTAAATTATTGATGCTCAGTTTATTAACGGGGGTACTTTGTACTTCTTTTGCCCCTGCTTTAAAGTCACAGGAAGCAGACCAGGCAAAACCCAAACTGCCCGATCAGACTTATATGCCTGTCGTAAAAGACAAGCCGTTTGAGGAAGTGATGAAGGCCGATGTCGCGGCGAAGCCTGAAGTGATGCAGAAGCAGGCGAATCTGTATGAACAGCGATATGATATGAGCGATCAACCCTCAGATGTGAAAATGTCAGCCGGCAGAAAAGCGGTTCAGGAGGGAGTACGGGTGAAATTGCCCGAAGGCGTGACCTGGGAGCAACTCTCGGCGGCGACTCCCGAGCGTATTAAAGAAACGAATACGTTTCCCTATGGCTTCCGACCTCTGCCTCATACTAAACATCCCGTGGGAGGACAGGTCTTCCCTAAACAGCAGATTGACGCGATACAGAAACTGGAAAACCGCGATCTGTCCCGTTTTGATGTGGACTTCGATCTGCCTGATCACCTGACGCCCGAATTTCCTCCGCCGATCTTTCTTTCCAGCCGTCCCGACCTGGGAGATGTTTCGCAGGGGCAGGTGCTCTCTATCAAGAATTATTACAAACTGCTGAAAGGGAAAGTGACTCCCGTGCAGATGGAAGGGATGCGGTTACTGCTGACTCCGTTTCCGCAGCAACAGTTTAACCAGACGGAAGACCGCAAAGTGAAAGAGGCGAGTCTGGGAGTGACCTGTCTGGACTGTCATGTGAACGGTCATACGAATGCGGCCTTTCATTTGAATCCTGATACCCGACCGCAGGCAGCACGTTTTCGCCTGGATACAGTCAGTCTGCGCGGCATGTTCAATCAACAGATACACGGGTCAAAGCGATCGTTGCGGAGCGTCGAAGATTTCAGTGAGTTCGAACAACGAACCGCCTATTTTGATGGTGACCATGTAATCGCCGCCAAGAAAGGCGTGCATCTTCCTGATCGCAGCGACGCCGTCGCCATGATGGCCCAGATGCAGAACATGTTTGATTTTCCTCCTGCTCCCAAACTGGATGTCTTCGGAAAACTGATTCCGGAAAAAGCGACCGAACTGGAACTGCAGGGGCAGGAAGTCTTCTTTGGCAAAGGTCGTTGTGCCGAATGCCATCCTGCACCGTTCTATCTGGACGATAAAATGCACGACCTGCATCTGGAACGATTCTACAAAACCGAAATGATCAACGGCCAGTACAACATGCCCGATGGGCCGATCAAAACCTTTACGCTGCGAGGGATTAAAGATTCTCCACCGTATCACCATGACGGCCGGCTGTTGACGCTGGCGGATACGGTTGAGTTCTATAACCTGGTACTGCAAACCGATCTGACGGAGCAGGAAAAGCAGGCCCTGGTTGCCTTTCTGAAGTGCTTATAACGGAAATGGCCGGAACGGATCTGAACAAATCCGTTCCACTGGCTGGGGCCTTCTGTTCAGACCCGGGAAGCAGAATTATCTGTTTTCCGGGTTCTTTTATGCGCGGTGCTGTGTGCAGTGATCGATCTGTATTTCCGCCGGCTGGTTGCTGATCGCTCGATTTCCGATTAACTCAGTGATACAGGGGATGAGACGGTTTCGGAATTCAGAAGCATCTTTTGCGAATAAACCCTTTAATGACTGAGTTCTGAACCAAAAGCGCGAGATTAAATCCGAATGACAGTTTGTCGGCACAAAAACTGCTTTTGTTTATGCAAGTGACGAAGAAATTACTATTCCGTTGCAGTGTATCAGAGCGGAATCACTGAGAAATACAGCTAAGGAGTTATGCCATGTTGGGAACAATTTTACTGGTCATTTTGATTTTATTTCTGCTCGGAGCATTACCGACCTGGGGGCACAGCCGTAACTGGGGGTATGGTCCCAGTGGTGGCCTCGGTTTGATTTTAATTATTGTGCTGATCCTGGTTTTAATGGGCCATATTTAGAGCGTTGTGAAATTCCATTAATTGCTTCGATTACTTTTTACCAGGTTTTCGGTTGCGCCCTTTCAGCTGGTTAAGCTGAGTAGACAGATCTTTGACGGCGTCGGCCTGCTGTGCGGAAACGTTGACGTTTTCGAGCGGGTCGGTGCTGTGATCGTAAAGCATCTGCGAGACCAGCTTGCCTTTGGGAAGCGTGTATTCGGTATATCGGAGCGTATCGGTGCGAATGGTATCGCCGTTTCTATAACGGCTGACAGCGGCCTGTTTCCATTCTGCTTTAGAGTCTTTCATCAGGCCGACAAAGCTCTGCCCTTTCAGATGTCTCGGCTGCGGGATGCCGGCCAGATCACAGAGTGTGGGGTAGATGTCGATGGATTCAATCAGCGGTGTGCGGCGTTCTCCCCCTTTGATGCCTGGTGCCCGCACGATGAGCGGAATGTGCAGCGAACTTTCATAGCAGCTGTGTTTACACCAGAGTGTGTGGTCTCCCAGGTTCCAGCCATGATCGCCCCAGAGGACAACGATTGTGTTGTCGCTCAGTTTCAGACGATCGAGTTCCGCCAGCAGCTTACCAATTTGTGCGTCGGTATAACTCACGCAGGCGTAGTAGCCGTGAATCAGGTTGCGGGCGGTTTCTTCAGAGACCGGGCCCTTCGCGGGAATGTCAGCGTAGGCACGCAGTTCGCCGAATCTGTGAATTGATTCTTTTGGTGCGTCCTGCGGGACTTTGTGATTGGCGGGCAACTGGATTTTGTCGTGGTCGTACAGATCCCAGTATTTCTGGGGCGCGATGAAGGGCAGATGCGGCTTGAAGAAACCGACCGCCAGGAAGAAAGGCTGCTCCTGTTTTTCCAACTGCTGCAGTTTCTCAATGGCTTTCTCTGCCAATACGCCATCCATGTACGCGTTATCGGGGACGTCGGCTGATTCCCACGCGGGCCCTTTTTTCTTGTTGCCCAGCTTCTGTCGTGCGGCGTGCTTTTCCTGGTTTTCCGGTCGCTGATACCATTGCACTCCTTTGGGCCGCCACGCCGGTTCCGACCAGCCCTGCCTGTTGTCGGCGGGGTGATGGAAAATCTTTCCCAGCGAGGCCGTGTAATAACCGTTCTGTTTGAACTGGGTATTCATCGTCGTGGCTTTGGGCGCATCGCGTTCGGCCCAGGCGAGAAAGTTGACAAAGCGATTCCGCGCAGGGCGGATGCCGGTCATCAGACTGGCCCGCGAAGCACCACAGGTGGGCACCATGCAGAACGCCCGCTCGAACAACACGCTGCTCTCGGCCAGCTTGTCGATATTTGGCGAATGAATGTGCTGCTTGCCGTAACAGGCCAGTTCGGGACGCAGATCATCGACGGCGATAAACAGGACATTGGGACGCTCTGCTGCAAAAGTGGGAGCGGCACAGCACAGCGCGAACAGCAGCAGACTCAAGCGGTACATCATCAGTGGTCCTTGAAATCGAGTGCAGGATTTAAGGGGGGGGCGCGACATTTGCGTCAGCGAACCGACTTTCTGTGTCAGTATATCAGTCGATTCGGGGGGAGTCTTGTCTTACCTGAGAGCGGGGGCCGAAAAATGTGACTTTTCGCTGGCATTTTTTTTCCCCAACTGATTGCTGATTATCGTTGTTGTTGAACCGACCAGCGGGCAAAACAATTGCCACGTTCGTTTCTTCGATGAGAGTCCTCTTGCGGATACAGGCCTGGCGGGACATCGCTGACGGCGATGGACGCATTGATACAATTTGGGTAGAAATCCATGATTCTGTGGAGTGACTCATTCGCTGCGAAACCGGCGACGGTCAACCAGAGTAGCGATGGTTTTTCCAGGGGTATAATGCGGCCCGTGTAATCACCGCCAACGTGGATATGCGCGGAAGGATATCCGGTTTTCAGTATACCCACGAAATCAGAATCGATCCAGACTTTCGTTGAACCGGCTGACTGCAGTGTGCCTTCCAGGCGGCCTCCGATAAACGCATGGCAGAAATTATCTGCCCTGATATAACCGTCCGGCCTGACATCGCCGGTGATAATGATTTCTGAGAAGCCGCTGACATCCAGAGTGGAGTACAGATTGCCGCAGACAAGTATCGTGCCCCCTTCCGGAGCCGAGACTTGATGGAGGCAGTCCCCTTCGATGATGACGGCTTGTTTCTCTTCGAGAAAGATGGCACCCGAGACGCCGTCCCGCAGCAGCCAGGGATCGGTTTCCTTCTCGCCATGCTGCCAGTATCCCAGGGAGCGCTGGAACGCCATGTCCATGACCACATCCGCATGCGCGACACGAACTTGAGTTTCAGTAGAGACGGGCATGATGCTGTTCGCCGATATTTAAAAAAGTTAATCTCTTTTTTCTGCCTTATCGATCTGATCTTACATTTTTCATTATTAAAGGGAAGTCAAAGTCGGCCATTGCAAACATCTTCTCTGAAGGCATATAGTTGCCTTCAAATGCACAAGGGACTGCAATGTTTACAAGCCAGTCTATAAATTTAACAGATGACCCAGTAGGTGATATTTGGAAAGCAATGCATGCATGTGATAGAGAAATAATTGCATCATGCGGAACTTGATTTTTTGCAAACCGCGCGGCATGAGCAACTGCACTACTAGCTGAATAAGTATCCTGCCATCTGCAATCAATAATCAGATTTCCATTTTCGCTTGGTTTAGTTTTAGCAAGCCATGACTCATCAATGTGTGTTATTTCAGGCCAGCAATCTACCCAATACCTCTCTAATGAATTAGCAACAAAGAGTGGGGATTCATTTTCACAATAGAAAAACCAACAGACTAAGCTGCGTCTGGCGGCAAAAGTTGTAAGCAGTCCTATCGTTCTAGCAGCTTCATTTCTATCATTTCTATCATTAAGCAGAAAATCAATGATGCGTCCCGGAACAGTATTTTTAGCATCTTCTTGAGCGTTTTCTGCCTCTTCGTAAAAATCCCAAAACAACTGATCCGATTCAGCGTGCTTTATCACGTCAGCTATGTTTTTCATTTTATTTCAAATCTTTTAGATCTATAGATTAGGCGTAAGATATACTTTATGAATATTCAGTGATTCTATATTTTATGGTAATCCAATAGGAGCATGGTCATCGTATGTGATTAGTTTATTTCCAGGATACATATTATTGAACTGTTGAATCCAGAGCCGAGCAACTGATTTATTTCAGCGCTCATGCTTTTTCGCTGAATCCATCCCATTTAGCACCGGGTGTCTGATACGTTAATCGTATCCGGGCAGGGAATATTTATATGGTGATTACGCATTGGTTTCTTTAGAATAAGACAGGATTGTGTCCGGAGATGTCGTAGCAGGCTGCGAAAGTGCAGAAAATATGTGCGGCGCTGAGACCGTCGAAATCCTTGTCAGCTTCCTCTTTCCAGGTGAACTCGTATGTTTTTCTTTGGTACCGTAAAAGAATGGGAGCGTCACGCGCTGTTTTTTCTGGGCAGGTTTTACCGCATGGTTGAGCCCGGTTTGTACTTTTACATTCCCATTCTCACGCGGGTATTGTTCCGAATTGACTTGCGAATTATCACGTATATGGTGCCGATGCAGGAGGGCCTGACGAAGGACAACATTCCTGTTGAAGTGGATGCCGTTCTCTTCTATCAGGTGGTCGATCCCAGGGCGTGCATTTTGAACGTCGATAATTACCATCACGCCACTCAACTTGGCGCTCGCACCGCGATCCGGGAAATGGTCGGCAAATCAAAACTGGATGAACTCCTCGCCGAACGAGACAAAATTGGAGCGCGGCTGAAGGAGTACATTGACGGATTTGTTTCCAGATGGGGAGTGACCGTGATTTCTGTGGAAATCAAGGACGTGATTGTCGCCAAAGAACTTGAGGATGCGATTGCACGTGAAGCAGCCGCCGAACGCGAAAAACGGGCGCGCGTGATTCTGGCAGATGCGGAAGTGCTTGCTGCCGATGCCATTGTGGCTGCTTCCGCCAAATACGCGGATAATCCCATTGCCCTGCAACTGCGCTCGATGAACATGCTGTATGAAATCTGCCTGGAGGGCAAGTCTTCTGTGGTCTTTATCCCGACTGACCGATCAGTCGGTGCCATGCCGTCCTTTATGGGAATCACGAGTCTCGAAGAACTCATCAACAAACGGTCTCAAGCGGACTCCAGGGAATCTGAGGCAGAAGATGAAGACTGACCACGCCAGTCAGGTTTGTGATACTTCAGATACATTTTACATTCCATGAATCCATCGAGAAAGCCCTTTCTCAAGCGGAGTGGGAGTTCCAGGTACGCGCAGACGAATGGGAAGTCATATCACGAATGTAGTACATGTATAAGAGAAAAAACGCCAGGTCTGTTTGGGGCACTGTTTTTCGATGTTGGAGATTGTGTTGATCAGGAGTCTAATCTAAGAATGAGAACGATTCACCGAGTATCATTCACGCCTGAGTTCTGGCAGCTTGAACAGCTCCGTGATCTGGGCCTTGAGGTTGAGGCCTCGCAAAATCCCTTTGTACGTCTGGTGGCGTTTGATATTGAAGAATCACATCCAGCCTGGCCTGAAGTAGCGTCACTCATTAAAGACTGGAAGATGGGCGATGTTATCATTATGAAGTATACCAGAAGTGAATTGAATCAAGCCCGTTCATTACGGTTGACATCAAGCTGGCATCACGGTTATCCCCAACCTGATGATGACTTCGGTTACCTCTCCACCAGCTTTGATCTCTCTGAATATTGTGAGAAATGTGGGATTGGTAAACGGCAGGTCGCTCCCATTCAAATGAAACATGAACCCAAATGGGGGAGAAAAAATATTTTGCAACTGCATTGGTTGTATGATGAGTTTTTTGTTATTCCTGATGTCTGGGAGAGTGTATTCCAAACATCAGGCGTTGGTTGCCAGCCGGTCATCCAGTATAAGACCGGTCAAGTCTTACAGTCGGTAGTACAACTGGATCTCAAAGAGACCGCGGAATCGGCATTGCAACTCCTCGACGATCAACCTTGTGAAAATTGTACCAGTTGTGGACGCACAAAATATCTGTCGATCAACAGGGGTCTGTTTCCCGCTTTAACAGAATCGCCGACCGATCCCATTCTGAAAACACAAGAGTATTTTGGGAGTGGTGGATCGGCCTGGAAGGCGATCATTGTTTCGACTGAGCTGTTTCAGAAAATCAGAGATCACAAATTGAACGGAGTTAGGTTCATTCCCTGTGATCAGCATATGGGAACCAACTAAAGTGCCAGATCCAAAAGGCTCTGGACCTGACACTTGCTGCTTCTGATGTGACCCGATAACAAATCAGGTTCGCCATTACGACAACCTGTTGCCCCTTTACCAGCGGCGGAACGAACCGTAACAGCCGCCACCATAGTATCCCCCGTAACCGCCGCGGCCCGTGCTGGCGTAGCTGGGGATGAACTGATCGAAATAGGGACCGAGCGGGTTGCCGCCGGGGGGCGGTGTGAAGATGACGCCGCCGTCAGGAAGAGACTCAATCACAGGCGGATCTTCGGGAACAGGTTCCAGCCCAGGTTCAGCGGGAACCTGCGAGGTGTAGGAACTCATCTGCAGTGTCGGCGTAATGTCCTTCATGGGTCTGGAGCGTTTCCAGACGCCGTTCTGATGGATCTGCCACTGACCTGCTTCGGTTTCAAACATCCAGTGACCATTGTGGAAGTGGTAACGCGCCCGGGTCGCGTCGTCGTAATTCAGATGAGCGGTCCCTGCGCGGACGATGGGATCCAGCTGGATCGTGTCACTCACTCCAGAACCCGGTTCCGCAGCGGACAACAGCAGGGGGCTGATTCCCAGCGCCATAGCGGCAGCTAATACTTTCAATCCAAGGCCTCTCATGTGTATTCTCCTCTATGGTTGTTCGAGTAAACAGTCATTCTAGAACAGCGACCTCCATTATAGTCACGCTCGGATTGATCAGCGAAGGAAAAGTGGAGGAAAATAGAAAAATCAGTATGTCTGGATGTGATGAAAGTCTTTACTTTAATCGATTAGAAATGGGGCTGGGTGCCCTTATCAATCCGGAAAATCAGCGTTAGTTTTAGATGATGAAAAAATACCAGACTTAATAGTTCCTGAGAATCCCGGAATTTGAAGAATGATCATTTCAGAAAACAGGAATTGGCTAATCGATTATAAACAAATTGTAATCGACAGTATCAATGATTCATTTCCAGCAGAAGAATATTTTAATGACATTGATGGAATTCAATTAGTATGGACGAAAAGATGGAGTGATGATGACGATACCGGAGAATTCTTACGAGATTTCACAGGTAAGACCTGGGACCAGATAGACCACAATCTGATTTCCTACCACCGGGCAGCTCCAACTTTTATGTCATACTATGGTTTTATGAAATTTCTTCCAGCTCTTTTGATTGACTTGTTTGACGACGACTGTCAACTGGATGATAGAGTGTTGTACGCGATTCTCGAACATTATGCATCATATCAATACGACATTCCAGGTAAGTACGCGCTCAACAACGATCAAATCATATGCTGCATTCTGGCTCTTCATTTACCAGAAGATTTTCCGATTGATACTAACTTTCTATTGTCTTCTGAAGAAAATGTTTTCTATGTCGGTTTAGAGTTCCTTTTCCCCGCGATGACTCAAGGATTGCCTTCAGAACAAAAAATGATCATTCAATCAAAAATCGAGGAGATCAATACCAGGCTTCTTGAGCTTTGCTAAAGCAATTTATTTGTGTTGCAGTTGCGGGTGCGTGGCCAGCAATAAAGCGGCTGCGGAGGCGGTCCAGACGGAGAAGGAGAGCGGGCCTTCGGGGCCGGTTCCAAAGGTCATGGCCAGGGCGAAGGTGAAGAGTAACAGGCTGCTGGCAAATGCGACGTAACGTAACTGGAAGCCGATGAGCAGGCCGATAGCCAGCAGAATTTCCAGGATCGTGGCGGTCCAGGCAAAGGGTAGGACCAGCGGTTCGGGTAAGAACCAGAGCAGCAGCCGCGTGTAGTCGACAAAGGGGGGAAAACTGCCCCAGGCAACTTCACCGGATCCGGCTGCACCCCACAAGCCAAAACGGTCGGCGACCGCGGAGAGAAACGACGCGGCCAGAGCCAGGCGAACGAACCAGAGGGCGAGTCGGGTGAGGCGTTCTTGTTGCGGGGTAGGGGAGTTCAAGGTGCTGCTTTCTGTAGATCAATCATAAATTTCGTGTGGTTTCGTGTTTTTCGTGGTGGTTCATTTCCCTGGTTTCAGCCATCAAGAGGTAGGAGCGGTTGATGCCAGTTTCGTTGTACAACCGGGGCTAAGGCCCTGCGGCTAATGTGTGTGCGACGGTTGAAGTTCTGACGCTTTTTTATTGGGGTTCGGGGATCACCAGTTGTTTGGCATCGGAAGGATGCACCATGGTAACGATGAAACGGGTTCGTTTTTCAGGATCGGGGTTGCGGCCGATGCGGTGCAGGATCATGGCGGGTTCGAAAAAAGTATCGCCGGCTTTGAAGGTCTGCAGGGGTTCGTCGCCGACCTGGAATTCGAAGGTGCCTTCGAGGATGTAGCCGGAAACGGCGCCGGGATGCCGATGCGGGGGGCTGCCTGCGAGAGGATCGAGGGTGACTTCGAGCATCGTGGCCGTCATGTTCTTGCCGTTCTGCTGTAGTTTGAGTTCATCCGCGCGCAGGATTTTGACGTGGACCTTCGGTTCTGCTGCCCCTGCTGCAAAAGTGTATGCAGCAAGGCAACAGACGCTGATGAAAAACAAGGATGCTGACGAGACGTTTTGCAATTTCACTGTGGAATTCCTTTGTTGGTATCCGTAAAAGAGTCCTGACCCCTTTATCAGGCATGCGCCAGTTCGTTGCGTTTGGCGCGGAGGAGTTGGTCGATGAAGCCGTGGTCGGTGTGGAAGGCGATGCCGAGACGATTCCAGGTGTTGATCATGCCGACGGCGAGTGTGAGTTCGCTGATGCCGGCTTCACCCCAGGCGTCGAGCGTGGCCTGGTACAGGTCATCGTTGACGTAGCGGGTCTCGGCGATTATGGTCAGGGTTTCGGCCCAGCGAAAGGCGGCTTTTTCCTGTTCCGTGAAGCAGGGGGCTTCTTCCCAGACGGCGGCCTGGTTGATGCGTTCGGGAGTTTCTTCCAGCAGGCCGAGAACCTGGGTGTGGTAATTCACACAGAAAGAACAGCCGTTGATTTGTGAAACCCGCAGGCGGACCAGTTCCAGGAGTTTCGGGCCGAGCGTGGTCTGCTCGAGCAGTTCTTCGATGGCCATCAGGTGCTGGGCGGCTTTGCCGACGTGTTTGTAATAATTGACGCGGGGTCCGGACATGATTTCCTCTCCTTAATTTATCAGTGAAATTGTCAGAATGAGCTGCTTGTGATGCTGTGATTATACCAGTACGATGGACCCGTTAAAGAACCACTATGGGTTAATCGGATGGGGCCACTTTTCATGAGCCGACGCGCGAAAGAACGATTCGAATTTGAAGCGATTTTTATCGAGAAATCGGCGGATGTAAGCCAGTATCAGCAGTTGGAGGATCAGATTCGCGCAGGGATTTCCAGCGGACTGTTAACGCCGGGATCGCGGGTGCCTTCCAGTCGCAAGCTTTCGCAGATGCTGGGGATTTCGCGGAATACGGTGCTGACCGCTTATGAGCAGTTGATCTCCGAAGGCTACCTGGAATCGGAGACCGGTTCGGGAACGAGGGTCTCCCTGTTTCCTCCAGAAGCGTTTGAATTTGGTAATGTGAGTGGGACACAGACACAGGAGAATGATTTCAAAGCGTCGCTGTCGGCATCGGGAAAACTGCTTGATGAGTATGCAAGTTGGATGCCGGAATTTGCTTCGCAGGCGGAACCGTTCCGACCGCATCTGCCTGCGGTGAAAGAGTTCCCGCGGGCGGTGTGGAATCGTCTGGCGAATGAACAGGCCCGCTGGTCGATGCGACATCTGGAACAGTGTGATGCGCAGGGGTATGAACCGTTGCGGGCCGCGGTTGCTGAGTACATGGGTGTTTCGCGGGGCGTTTCCTGCAGTAAGGAGCAAGTGATTATTACGTCGGGGGCACAGCAGGGCTTGAACCTGGTGACGCAGGTGCTGCTGGAGCCGCGGGATGAGATCTGGGTGGAAGAGCCGGGCAACGCACCGGCCAACCAGTTACTGGAACTGCTGGGATTCAAAATTGTTCCCGTGCCCGTGGACCGGGAAGGGATCGACCTGACGCGGGCTCCTCTACGGAAGAAATCGCCGAAGCTGATGTATGTGACGCCGGGGGGACAGTGGCCTATGGCAATGACGATGAGTCTGAATCGGCGGCTGGAACTACTGGCGGAAGCAGAACGGCAGCAGAGCTGGATTATCGAGGATGACTATAATGGCGAGTTTCGGTACACGGGACGTCCGCATCCGGCGCTTTGCAGTCTGGATCAGCGCGGCAGAACGATTTATATGGGTTCTTTCAGCAAGCTGCTGTTCCCGGCGATCCGGCTGGGATTCCTGATTGTGCCTGAACAGATCGCAGGTGCTTTTGCATACGCCCGCTGGTTGAACGATCGGTTCTCGCCGCCATTGATGCAGATGGTGCTGCATCGGTTTATTGAATCGGGTCAGTTCCTGAAACACATTCGGCAGATGCGATCGTTGTACCATGCGCGCCAGACGTGCCTGTATGAGGTGTTAATGAGCGAGTTCGGGGATCAGCTTGACCTGGAACTGCCCGAATCGGGCATGCATCTGGTGGTGCAGGGCAAGACGGCGAAACAGGACCGGGCCCTGATGGACGCGGCAAAGTCGGCAGGTGTGGAATTTCATCCGGTGCACATCTATGCCCGGGAACCGAAACAGGCCCGCGGGCTGATCCTGGGCTTCGCGGCTTTTGATGAAAAGTCGATCAGAAAAGCAGTCCGCGCGTGGGCGGCGGCGATGCGTGATTGAACGTGGTTCATGTAAATGAATTGCTACCACGAAAAACACGAAACGACACGAAAATGAAAAACAAGGGGTGGGACAGGATGGACATTGGGATTGAGTGCGGGATGATGGAATCGATTGATTGTCCTTTTCCAGTATTGAATGAAGAGATAAGAGAAGAGAAATGTCAAAACTCGTAGATCGATTACCAATGCTGGTAGAGTTACGGAGTGAGAATCGCGA